>ERZ827520.11-NODE-11-length-273710-cov-7.484479_pt1 | contig 273710 bp, 260 predicted proteins | sample MGYA00519581_ERZ827520 | MGnify/ENA primary metagenome ERZ827520 (study PRJEB31778, sample SAMEA3449339) | human gut metagenome | biome: human gut; feature: human-associated habitat; material: faeces | place: United Kingdom | collected 2010/2012 ... | reverse complement strand
AGTAGCTCATAGTTTTTCCTCGGGTTCTGTTTGTGTGGTTACTTACAGTTTACACTAATGAAAGGCTATGAGTTTTTTTGTTGCACTATATTTTACAATTTATCTAACAAAAAACATCGATTGATGGCTTCTTCAGTGGGATCCCTATCCGGTCCTCTCTAGATATTAGCTTTTCGTTACCCACTACAGTTGACAGAGAGCCTAATAAGTCTTATTGTGCGGTCAAGAAAACCTCTCCAATACTTGAAGAGGTTCGTTACTATGCTCAAGAATTGCTTCGTCTTTCTGAACGCAGACAGGCTGTCTTAAACGACATGGTAGCTCTAGCTCAGCCTTTACCAGAGTATGACATCTTACGGTCAATTCCTGGTATCGCAGAAACCACAGCGACATCTATCATTGGCGAATTGCGAGATATTCGTCGCTTTAAGTCTGCTAATCAAATCAACGCTTTTATCGGTATTGATCTCAAACACTATGAATCGGGAGATTTCCTAGGTCAAGAGCATATCACGAAGCGTGGGAATCCTTATGCAAGAAAAATTCTGTACAAATGTATTCACAATATCGCTGCAGCTAGCCATACCAATCCTTGCCATATCGCAGATTTCTAAAAGACAATCGCAGACAACTTCAACCAAGCCACACACGATTGCCTCTATACATCGCCTTATTAGGACAATGTATTATCTTATAATACATAATAAACTTTACGACTATACTTTAGCCCAAAGTCATTAAAGTCGTCTATGCCTTATAATTCTAACACCTTGTTCCAAAAAATGCCAGATAAGGTGTCGTTTTTTTATGCTCAAATGTCAGAAAAAACGGCTTGAACTATTCCTCAAACATTCCCTTCATGCACTTTCAGAAATAATGTTGAGTCAGAAACCGTATTATACTTGACAAATGGTAGAAAAGAGCCCCAAAAAAGAAGACCCTTGGGATCTTCTTTCTATTGTTTCTATTTAAGTACTACTTAAATTATTTTACTGTGCGGATACGCATAGTGTTTGTACCACCTGTACCTACTGGAACACCAGCAACGATAACAATGTTGTCACCAGATTCTACAAGACCTGATTCCAATGCAACTTTTTCAGCAACATCAAACATATCATCAGTTGAGCTTGGTTTTTCAGTAACTACTGGAATAACACCCCAGTTAAGCATCAATGATTTTTGAGTAATTTCATCGAATGTTACAGCTAAGATATCAGCTTCTGGACGGTATTTAGAAATCAAACGAGCAGTGTTACCTGATTCAGTAAGAGCAACAACAAGTTTAATATCCATTGAGTTAGTAGCATCTTTAACTGCAGACGCAACTACTTCAGTCTTAGTTGAACGGTCAAATGTTGATGAATCAAGACGTCCATACTCTTTAAGAAGAGTTTGAGCGTTTTTATCAATTGTAGCCATTGTACGAACTGATTCAACTGGGTATTTACCATTTGCAGACTCACCAGAAAGCATTGTAGCATCTGTACCATCGATAACTGCGTTAAATACGTCAGATACTTCAGAACGAGTTGCACGTGGTTTTTCTGTCATTGTTTCAAGCATGTTAGTAGCTGTAACAACAACTTTACCAGCAGCGTTTACTTTAGTGATGATCATTTTTTGGTAAACTGGAACCATTTCGAATGGTACTTCGATACCCATGTCACCACGAGCGATCATGATACCGTCAGCAGCTTCGATGATTTCATCGATGTTATCGATACCTTGTTGGTTTTCGATTTTAGCCAACAATTGAACGTGACCGTTACCAGTTTCTTCACAGATAGCACGAACTTCTTGTACGTCTTTTGCAGTACGTACGAATGAGATAGCGATAAAGTTAAGACCTTGTTCAAGACCAAAACGGATATCAGCGTTATCACGTTCAGCAAGTGCTGGGAAAGGAATTTTAGTGTAAGGGATGTTTACACCTTTTTGTTTAGCGATGATACCATCATTTTCAACTTCAACGATGAATTCACGTTTTTCAGCATCTTTGTCTACTACACGAAGACCAAGTTTACCATCATCGACAAGAACTTGTTTACCAACTTCTACATCGTCAAAAACGTCAAGTGCACCTGCAACGTTCAAAGCGATAACGTCGCGAGTTGATTTGATACCTTGTTTAGTAGCAACACGAATTTGTTCACCAGTTTTGTATGCATACTCTTTAGCATCACCTTCGAACAATTCAGTACGGATTTCAGGTCCTTTTGTATCAAGAAGGAAACCTACTTTTTGACCAGCAAGGTCTTCTGCCATACGAACGACATCCATACGTTCACCTTGTTCAGCGTGGTCACCATGTGAGAAGTTGAAACGGAAAACGTTGGCACCTTCCTTGATCAATTGAGCAATGTTTTTAGCAGATGCTTCACGGTCAAGTTTTTCACCCCAGTAACCATCTTCACCAAATTTTTTGCCGCCACGGATTTCAACCGCAGGACCAAGTGTTGCAACGATTTTTACACGTTTATTCATGATAAATAAAAACTCCCTTATATTTTTTGTCGCCTTAGCGACGGATTAACAATAATTTAAGTAACTGAGATTAGCTCAAGTTAGACAATGAACGGTTAAGGTCTGCAAAGTCAAGACGAGCTTTGTGTGGATTGTTAACGATAATTTTACCGTCTTCAGTAAGACTGAACAAAGCGCCTTCTTCTGCTGTACCAAGGATTGGGCTTTCAACAAGCTCTTCATTGTGGATACCAACAGCTACACCACCAATACCTTGTTTAAGGAGGTCAACCGCATGTGCACCCATCCATGAAGCAAGAACACGGTCACGCGCAGTTGGTGAACCACCACGAACCACGTGTCCAATGTTTGTTGCACGAAGATCTGAAGTATCTCCAGCTTCTTTCATTTTAGCTGCAAATTCTTCAGCCCCCATAACACCTTCAGCAAGTACGATTACGTGGTGAGTTTTAGCACCTGATTCGTAACCTTCTTTAACTTTACGGACAACTTCGTTGATGTCGTACTCTTCTTCAGGTACGATAATTTGGTCTGCACCAGAAGCAATACCAGCCCAAAGTGCGATATCACCAGCGTTACGTCCCATAACTTCAACGACAAAAGTACGTCCGTGACTGAAAGCAGTGTCTTGAATCTTATCGATAGCTTCTGTTGCAGTTGCAACAGCAGTATCAAAACCAATTGTATAGTCTGTACCAACGATATCGTTATCGATAGTTCCTGGAAGACCAACAGCTGGGAAACCATGTTCAGTCAAACGCATAGCACCATGGTAAGAACCATCTCCACCAATAACTACTACACCTTCGATTCCATGTTTTTTAAGTTGCTCAATACCTTTAAGTTGACCCTCAAGTTGGGCAAACTCAGGATAGCGAGCAGACTGAAGGAAAGTACCACCACGGCTGAGGATGTTGTCTACGCCTTTGGCATCAAGTTGGAAGATATCTCCTTCAACCATACCAGCGTATCCACGGTTAATGCCGAATACTTCGATTCCTTCAGAAATTGCTTTGAGAACAACTGCACGAGCGGCAGCGTTCATACCAGGGGCATCTCCACCACTAGTCAAAACAGCAATACGTTTCATTATTCCTGATACTCCTTTTATATATTTAACATTTTCATTATAACACAAAGAATTCTAAATGGCTTTAAATTTGAAAAGATTTATTGTTTTTTTTTATCGTAAAACCGTTTTCAACACATAAGGTGCTAATTCCTGATTAAGTTCCTCGTTCTTGGCTACTCTATATCTTTGACTAACGATGGTTTCCTTACTTCCTTGATAACGAATAATGACAGGGATGTTTCCAGGATACTTAGCTAAGATTTGAGAAACTTCTAAGTCCTTATCATGATTCTCAAGTAGAATCCAGAAACGCTCCGTACTAGCTTCCTCCATGTTGGACAAAATTAATTGAATGCGTCCATCACGCTCCTGGGTCCGCCCATCAAGATAGAAGAGACCACCTTCACTCAACTTATCCTTATGATAGAAATAAGTTTCTGGGAATAGGGTAACATCAAGTTTATTGATCCCATCAGTGACGTTCAGAAAGGCCATCTGATCACCTTTTTTAGTTCTGATAATTCGAACGGACTCTAGCTGAACCAACACCGTCGCCTTAGTATTAACAGTCAAATCAGAAATTGCTTGATAGGGACGAGAGGCCATTTTTTGAGCTAGGTGTAGAGGATGGGGGCTAAGCCCAACTCCTAGTAACTCCTGTTCTAAATTATAACGATCCGTCTGGCTATAGTCTTCATAATCAACCCAAGAATAAGAGGACTCTGCAAACAAACTTCCTAACTCATTGACAAAAGTAAAGAGGTTGTTTAAATTGCCAATGATTTTCTGACGGTTTGGTTCAAAAATATCAAACAAACCAATTTGAATAAGAGGTGTCAAAATATCGACTTTCTGATATTTGCTAGGAATACGTGTCAAAAAGTCTTCTATAGAAATGTATTTGCCATTTTGTTTGCGATCCTCAATAATCCAAAGGGCAAAATCTCTTGGCAAGCCTTTGATAGTCTTAAGGCCTAATACGATCTTGCCATCTGAAATCTTGTCCAGATAGGGAATTCTATTAATATCGAGTCTAGCTAGGGAGAAACCATTTTCAATTGCATCCTTAATGTAATCACTTGACGAATAATTTAACATGACGTCATAGAATATCTGTGGGTAGTGCGTTTTGAAATAGGCTAACTGAAAGGCCAAAGCTGAGTAGGCATAGGCATGACTTCTATTAAAGCCATAACCTGCAAACTTAGCCATCATACTAAAGAGGCGTTCAGCAATCTGAGGGTCACGTCCCAATTGACGACTTCCTTCCATGAACTCTTCAGACATTTTGGACATTTCATTGGCATCTTTTTTAGACATCGCTCGACGAAGCAAATCGGCTTTTCCGAGTGTAAAACCCGCAAATACTTGGGCAATCTGCATAACCTGCTCCTGATAGAGCATAATGCCATAAGTAGGCTCAAGGATTGGTGCAACTACTGGATCAATGAGATCTACTTTTTCCTTACCATACTTACGAGCAATGAAATTATCTGTATAATCGCTAGCTCCAGGACGGTTAAGTGAGGTTGTCGCTACGACTTCTTCGAACTTAGCCGGTTTAATCCGTTTAAGGAGGTTTATGGCACCTGCCTGCTCAAACTGAAAAATTCCCTTTGTCTTACCACTGGCAAAAAGTGCTAGGGTCTGTGGATCTTCCAAGTCAATGGATTTGATATCAATAGTGATGCCCTGCTCTTCTTCAAGCTTCTCCTTCATTTTTTGAACAAAGGTCAAATTACGGAGGCCCAAGAAATCCATCTTAAGCAAGCCATTGGCCTCGACTGCGGAGGCATCGTACTGAGTAACCATCATATCCTCACCAGCTTTTAGAGGAATATGGTTGGTCAGATCGTCATCACTCATCACTATACCGGCAGCATGGATTGAGGTCTGTCTTGGCTGGCCTTCAATAGCCTTAGCAATCTCAAAAGCCCTCTGAAATTCCTGTCTCTGATTAATCAACTGTCTAAATGACATATTCTTCTCATAGACAGAGGTCAAGTTATCACGAAAAGAAATCTTTTTACTTAGTTGGGTCAGTTCAAATTCCTTAGCACCAAAACGTTTAAAAACATCTCGAATAGCCTGCTTGGCTCCAAAGGTTGAAAAGGTAACAATCTGAGCAGAGTGCTTACTACCATAACGGTCCCTAACATAGTGAAGAAACTCGCTTCGATAGATATCGGGTAAGTCGATATCAATATCAGGCATACTATAACGCTCTTCATTTAGGAAACGCTCGAAAAGCAAGTCATTTTTAACGGGATCAATCCCAGTAATATCGAGGACATAGGCCACCAAGCTTCCTGCAGCAGAGCCACGCCCCATTCCCATATAATACCCACGGCTACGCCCAAAGCGTAACAAGTCCCAGACAATCAAGAAATAATCATCAAAGCCCATCTGATGAATAATAGACAATTCTTTGTCCAAACGCTCTTGATAGATTGGTGCTGTTAACTTTTTAGACTCCAATCCAGATTGAGCTAATTGACGTAATTGGTCAACTGCTGGCATATCACGATTGAAACGTGGAAGCTTCAAATCCGTATCAAATTGATAAGTAATGTCTGAAACAAGTTGCTCCAAATTGTTCAAAGCCTCTGGAATATCGCTATAGGCACTTTCCATTTCTTGAGGCGAGAAAAGTAGCTGATTCATAGGACAAATAGAGGCCTCTGACAAGGAAACGTTTTGTGAGATGGCATGCAACATCTGAATCGTCGAGCGGTCTGCATTCTCAAAGTAACGCACTGTATGTAAGGGAACTACAGGATAATCAAACTCTTTAGCCGCATCTTCTGGCCTTACCCCAATGAAAACCTCTGAACCAAGTGTCATCCCTGGCTCCCAGTCTTCACTCGGAAGAATGAGGGCAATAGCGTTTAGATAGTCCGAAAAAGCTGTAAATTCACGCTGTCCCGAGGAAAGCTCTGTTGCCAACTTCATCAAATTTTTATAGCCCTGATTATTTTTAGCTAACAGGCGAAAAGGAATTTTTCTTCCCTCGTAAAATAGATTAGCTTCCATACCAATCAAAGGACGTAAACCGTTTTTACTTGCAAGCTGGGCAAAATGATAGGCAGCATAGAGATTGTCACGATCCATTAAACCAAGGGCTTGGTAGCCAAGCTCTTTGGCACGCGCAACGTAGCTGTTCAAGTCTACGACACTATCCATGAAACTATAGACGGATTTTGTATCCAATTGTGCAAACATGAAGGCCTCCTTTCTATCTTTCTATTATAGCATACGCTACTTGCAAAAACGCCTCTACCATATTAACTGTTTCAAACAAAAAGAATGAGATAGAACAACATTTTTGATATTGTCCTTATCCCATTCTTTTAAGTACTCATTATTTTTTTACTAACACATCATTGCTTCTGATAGCAAGATTGAATATCAAAGTTTAGAAAAACAACTTAGTCCCTTATTGCCAATATGATGGGCGTTGTTTTTCATAGGCAGCAATCAAATCTTCATATTGAAGAGTGATTCCAATATCATCAAGCCCTTCAACCAATTTACGTTTCCACTCATGATCGATATCAAATGGAAACTCTCCTGCTGAAGATTTAATGACTTGGTTTGGAAGGTCAATCGTGATTTCTTCACCCGCAGGAAGGGCAGCCAATTTTTGACGTACTTCCAAGGGTTGAACGATTGGCAACATACCATTCTTCAATTCGTTGTTATAGTGGATATCTGAAAATGATCCAGCGATAACACAGCGGAAACCATAGTCTTCCAATGCCCATGCAGCGTGTTCACGAGATGATCCTGAACCAAAGTTATCACCAGTAACCAAAATAGTCGCATCGCGATACTCAGGTTTGTTGAAGACAAAATCAGGATTTTCTTCGTAGTCATCATTAAGATAACGCCATTCAAACATCAAATTCTTACCAAAGCCTTTTTTATCAACAGCTTTCAAGAATTGTTTGGGAATGAGTTGGTCCGTATCGATGTTATCATTCATCAAAGGTACTGATTTCCCTGTATAGACGGTAAATTTTTCCATTATCTTCTCCCTTATGCTTGAACTTCTGGCATATCGCGTACATCTACAAATTTACCAGCGATTGCCGCAGCTGCTGCCATTGCTGGACTACAAAGGTGAGTACGAGCTCCATATCCTTGACGTCCCTCGAAGTTACGGTTACTTGTAGATGCACAGTGAACGCCTTCTGGAACATGGTCTGGGTTCATACCAAGACACATTGAGCAACCTGGATCACGCCATTCAAATCCCGCATCCAAGAAAATTTTATCCAAACCAAGACGTTCAGCTTCTTTCTTAACTGGACGTGAACCTGGAACAACAATAGCTGTTAATGTTGGTGCGATATGTTTTCCTTTGACGAATTTAGCAGCTAACTCAAGGTCGCTGAGACGTGCGTTAGTACAAGAACCAATAAAGACATAGCCAAGATCGATATCTTTAGCATATTCGCCAGGCTTAACATCCATATACTCGTAAGCACGTTCATCATTAAAGTCTTTGATTTCTGGGAATGGTTGATCAAACTCAACACCCATTTCAGGGTTAGTTCCCCATGTAACCATAGGTGCCAATTCTGAAACATCAATAGTGATTACTTTATCATATTCAGCATCTGGATCTGAAACCAAGGTTTTCCAGTCAGCTACTGCTTCTTCAAACTTCTCACCCTTAGGTGCGCATGGACGCCCTTCAACATAATCATAAGTTTTTTGGTCTGGATTCATAAGACCCATCTTAGCACCAAATTCAATAGACATGTTACAGATAGTCATGCGTTCATCCATTGAAAGTGCATCAATAGCTTCACCACAATATTCAACCGCGTATCCTACACCAGCATCAACACCATAGCGTGCAATAAGTGCAAGAATAAAGTCTTTTGAATAGACACCTGGCTGAGGTTTACCAACAAATTTCACCTTCATTTTCTTAGGTTTTACTTGCCACAAACATTGTGTCGCAAAGACATGTTCTACCTCAGATGTACCAATACCAAAGGCAATGGCACCAAAGGCACCGTGCGTAGCCGTATGACTATCCCCACAAACTACAAATTTACCGGGTTGACTGCGACCTGTTTCAGGACCAACCATGTGGACAATCCCCTGACGAGCAGTACCGTGGGTAGCCGCATCAATACCAAATTCTTCAACGTTTTTCGCCAAAGTATCAATTTGGTTTTTAGAAATAAGGTCACGAATGTTAAAAATATCAACCGTAGGAACGTTGTGGTCTGTCGTACCAAAAGTTAAATCTGGGCGACGAACTTTACGTCCAGCATCACGAAGTCCTTGAAAGGCCTGTGGACTTGTAACCTCGTGAATATAATGCTGATCCACATACATCAATTGTGGTTCGCCCTCGTTTCCAGTAACGACGTGGCGTTCCCAAAGTTTATCAAAAATTGATTTTCCGCTCATAAAATACTCCAAATATAATCTAAGGATTAGCTAATCCGAAAGTCTTGTTAGAATAAGGTATAAAATAACGACATCAATAACAATGCCCATAAGCCAACATAGCTTAAAATACCATTTGTTAATTTTATGTCTAAAAAATTTCCCACCTAGAAAGGCACCAATACCACCGAAAATCAGAGTCTGCAATAATAATGCCTTCTCAGAAATCCGTCTTTTATGTTGAATGGCCTTGCTTTTATCAAGTCCATAAGCACATAAAACAAGGAGATTCCATACCAACAAAACGCTTAGTAACACTAGTTTTAGTGTCATGAGTTTAGAGATTGCTAATAATAGCTGCTGTCATTTCAGCAGTCGAAGCCTGACCACCCAAATCACGTGTCAAGATGCCTTGGTTCAAGGTCTTATCAACAGCATTTTCAATCAATTCTGCCCCTTCAGTTTCATTGAAACTTTCACGCAACATCATAGCTACTGATAAAATCATTGAAATTGGGTTGGCAATACCTTGACCAGCGATGTCTGGTGCTGAACCATGGATTGGTTCATAAAGACTAGGACCATTTTCAGAATGACTGGCAGATGGCATAACACCTAAAGTTCCTGGAAGGACACTTGATTCATCAGACAAGATATCTCCAAAAAGATTTTCTGTCACAACCACATCAAAACGAGCTGGGTTGGTAATCATAATCATTGCGGCACTATCAACGAGTTGGTGTTCAAGAGTTACATCTGGAAACTCCAAAGAAACTTCATCAGCAATCTTACGCCACAATTTAGAAGTCGCCAAGACATTTTGTTTATCAATGCTAGTGACCTTTTTGCCACGACCTTGAGCAATCTTGAAAGCACGACGCATGATACGACGAATCTCATCTGCTGAATAATCATTGATATCACGAGCCTTATCTTCTTCGAGAATATGCTCACCAAAGTAAATCCCACCTGTAAGCTCACGAACAACGACAAAATCTACGCCCTCGATACGCTCTGGTTTAAGAGGTGACAAGTGTTTCAAAGCATCAAAGATGCGGACAGGACGGATATTAGCAAAGAGATTCAACTCTTTACGAATGGCCAAAAGTCCTTGTTCAGGACGTACTGGCGCATTGTCATATTTAGGTCCACCAATTGCAGCCAAGAGGATAGCATCTGCTGATTTAGCAGCATCCAAAGTTGACTTAGGAAGTGGATGACCTTCGGCATCAATACCAGCACCACCAAATGGTTTAGCATCAATGTCATAATCAAATCCAATTTTTGAAGCTACTTTTTCAAGAACTTCAAGACCCGCTGCCATAATCTCAGGTCCAATTCCATCACCTGAAAGTGTTACAATTTTCTTTGTCATGTTTAAATCCTCTTTGGCTTATGGAAGGTCACGATAAGAAACCTTACGTGCCATCTCACCAGCATTTTCTTTTTGAACCAATGTATTAGCATTGATATAGGCAATTGCTGATGCTTTCAAAACATCAAAGTCCAAACCAGATGCATTGAAAATAGTATCTGTATCTACATTTTCAACAGTTACAAGTACACGCGCTTGCGCATCAATACCATCAGTTACAGCGTCAATATTATAAGAAGTCAAGCGAACTGTTTGGTTGAAGAATTTATCAATAGCATTGAAAATAGCTTCAACTGACCCTTGTCCATTGGCCAAAAATTCTACAGATTCACCGTCTTCATTAGCCAAGCTTACTGTAGCAGTGATTGTTTCATCAGCATTAGTAGTCAAGCGAAGATCTTCGAAGTGGAAACCTTCTGGATTATCTACACTAGTACCAGCAACAAGGGCACGAATGTCTGCATCTGTGATATCATGTTTTTTCCCAGCCAAGACTTTAAATTTGGCAAAGAGTGGTTTGATATCTTCTTCAACAAAGTCAAGCTCAAGTTCTTTCAATTTTTCAACAAAGGCATGACGTCCTGACAATTTACCAAGAGGAAGACTGTTACTCTTCACACCTACCAATTCTGGTGTGAAGATTTCATAAGTTTGTGGGTTCTTAAGAACACCATCTTGGTGGATACCTGATTCATGAGAGAAGGCATTTCCACCAACAACAGCTTTATTTTTAGGAACAGGAATTCCAGAGAAGCGAGAAACAAGCTCTGAAGTATTCATTGTTTCATTAAGAACAATATCACTTGTTGCTTGGAAAAAGTCTTCACGAATTTTCAAAGCGACAGCTACTTCTTCAAGAGCAACATTACCCGCACGCTCACCAATACCGTTGACTGTTCCCTGAACACGTCCAGCACCATGTTTAATTGCTGTCAAAGTATTTGCAGTTGCCATACCGAGGTCATCGTGACAGTGAACACCAAAGACAACTTTATGGTCTGATTTAATATTTTCAGTCAAGTGATCAAAAATACGTGCAAACTCTTCTGGAGTCGTAAAGCCAACTGTATCAGGAATATTAATATATGAGGCACCAGCATCAACTGCTGTTTGAACAACTTCAGTCAAGAAATCAAGCTCAGTACGAGTAGCATCTTCAGGAGAAAACTCAACAACTTCAAATTTTGAACGTGCATATGACACATGTTCTTTTACAGCTTCAAGAATTTCTTCTTTTGATTTCTTCAATTTAAACTCACGGTGAATAGGACTTGTCGCGATAAAGACATGAATTTGTGGATACTTAGCATCTTTCAAAGCTTCATAACAAGCATCAATATCAGATTTTACTGAACGAGCCAAGCCAGTAACAGAAGTTGTTGTCATAGCTTCTGCAATTTGTTTTACTGCTTCAAATGAATCTGGGCTAGCTGCAGGGAAACCAGCTTCAATTACAGAAATTCCCCATTTTTCAAGTTGCTTAGCAATAGCAACTTTTTCTTTGATTGAGAAGTTAACACCAGGTGTTTGTTCCCCATCACGAAGACTTGTATCAAAAAATTCAACTTTACGCATAGACAATCCTCTTTCTAAAAGTAAAAACGATAGTAGTAAAAAAACATCTCACTCGGAAACCCAAGCGAGATGTTTTTATCTCCCGCTTGGTAAGCCAAACAGGACTAATGCTTTTGCACTAGCCCTCATTACGCAATAGCAAAACTGTTGTAGTTGCGAATGTCATTTGACTCATTTCCTTTCGATGTATCTTGGTTAATATGATACATCTTTCCAACTTGAAAGTCAAGGAAAAAATACTGAATTGACTGACTTTTCTGACCACTATTTACAATTTTTTTCAGGAAAAGAAAAAAGCTGGCTTAAACCAACTTTTTCTTTATTATTGATAACTACTTATCTCAGCTTATTTTCCGAGGTAGTATTCGTTAACAACGTTCAATTTATCGTCAAATTCGAATACCAATGGTGGGAAGTTTGGAATTTCAACATCCATGATTTCGTCATCTGACAATTGTTTGATGTGTTTAACAAGGGCACGGATTGAGTTACCGTGTGCACCTACGAATACGTTTTTACCATCTTTAAGAGCTGGAGCGATTTTATCTTCCCAGAATGGAAGGGCACGTTCCAAAGTAACTTTCAAGTTTTCAGCATCTGGAATTACTGAGTCGTCTAGTGAAGCATAACGACGATCAGTGTGTGCTGAGTGCTCATCATCACGATCCATTGCTGGAGGCAAAACATCGTATGAACGACGCCAGATGTGAACTTGCTCATCACCAAATTGTTCAGCAGCTTCTGCTTTGTTTTTACCAGTCAAACCACCGTAGTGACGTTCGTTCAAGCGCCATGATTTTTCAACTGGAACCCAAAGTTGGTCAGATGCTTCAAGAGCCAAGTTAGTTGTTTTGATCGCACGTTTCAATACTGAAGTGTATGCTTGATCAAATTCGATACCAGCTTCTTTGATCAATTTACCAGCGTCGATAGCTTGTTGAGTACCTTTTTCAGAAAGATCTACGTCAGCCCAACCTGTGAAAAGGTTAGCTTTGTTCCATTCAGACTCACCGTGGCGAGCGAAAACCAATTTTACCATTAGTTATGTCTCCTTTTTATTTTGGGTTAAACCCATTTACTCCTTCTATTCTACCCAAAAAACCTTGAAAAAGCTAGCAAAATCCAAAAAATTCTGTAAAATTCTACTGCATCCTGTCAGTCTCAAAAGCGAGGGTATTAGAAATTCACTTTAGATGCTTTTGCATATCCATTATTTCCTTGTTTTAGGCCTTCATTCATGCTAAAATGAGATGAATTAGTAACATTTTACATTGTGATCTTTAAAGGAGGATCTTATGGTTTCTACTGCTACAAAAGTTGGTCAGTTTACATTTTCTAACTGTCTTATGAATGCTGCGGGTGTTCATTGTATGACTAAGGAAGAATTGGCAGAGGTCGAGGCTTCAGCTGCAGGTTCATTCGTCACAAAAACAGGGACACTTGAAGCCCGCCCTGGTAATCCTGAACCACGTTATGTTAATGTACCTCTTGGGTCAATCAACTCAATGGGCTTGCCAAATAACGGTTTTGAATACTACCTTGACTATGTGATTGAATTGCAAAAGCAACCCAATACCAAAAATCATTTCCTTTCACTAGTTGGTCTCTCACCTGAAGAAACCCACACGATTCTCAAAAAAGTTCAAGAAAGCGACTATGAAGGACTTGTTGAACTCAACCTCTCATGCCCTAACGTTCCTGGTAAACCTCAAATTGCCTATGATTTTGAAACAACAACCGAGATCCTTACTGAAGTCTTCTCTTACTTTACAAAACCTCTTGGTGTGAAATTACCACCATACTTTGATATTGTGCACTTTGACCAAGCTGCTGCAGTGTTTAACCAATTTCCACTTGTCTTTGTTAACTGTGTGAACTCAATTGGTAATGGCCTTTACATTGAAGATGAGTCTGTTGTCATCAAACCTAAGAATGGTTTTGGTGGTATCGGTGGTGACTACATCAAACCTACTGCCTTGGCAAACGTTCACGCTTTCTACCAACGTCTGAAACCTGAAATCCAAATTATTGGTACTGGTGGTGTCAAATCTGGTCGTGATGCCTTTGAACACATCCTTTGTGGTGCAAGTATGGTACAAGTGGGTACTGCCCTTCAAAAAGAAGGTGTCGCTGTTTTTGACCGTATTACTAAAGAACTTAAAGAAATCATGGAAGAAAAAGGTTACGAAACTCTTGAAGACTTCCGAGGAAAACTTCACTACATTGACTAGTCTACAAAAAAAGTTTGGAAGACCTTCCAAACTTTTTTATTATTTGATGAGGATTCTCTTATTAGACAAGACCATCATCGTCACGTTCATCCCAGTCTTCAAAAGGATCCTTGCCCTCTTTCTCAGCTTGAAGACGTTTCTGACGAGCTTCTTCGATTTGTTTTTCACTTGGCTTCATCAGTTTGCTGATAGCAACAATACCTGATAGTTTAATAACAGTAAAAACCAAAAGAAAAATCAATACCACTGTTATGGTTTTCATAGATTTCCTTAACTTATTTTCATATAAATCAAAACCCCTAAAATTTTAGGGGTTTTTACATTATTTAACTGCGTCTTTAAGAGCTTTACCAGCTTTAAATGCAGGAACTTTAGAAGCTGCGATTGAGATAGCTTCACCAGTTTGTGGGTTACGACCTTGACGAGCAGCGCGTTCGCGTACTTCAAAGTTACCGAAACCGATCAATTGTACTTTTTCACCTGCAGCAAGGAATTCTTCGATAGAAGCGAAAACTGCATCTACAGCTGCTGCTGAATCTTTTTTAGTAAGCTCAGTTGCTTCTGCAACTTTAGCGATCAAATCTTGTTTGTTAGCCATTGTAACAATCCTCCAATTTATTTCTAAGCGAATAGTTTTTTTAGCGCTTGAACAAGTATTATCTTATCCTAAAAGGCCTATGAGGTCAAGTAATAAACGCTAATTTAATCGCTTTTTTGCAAAAAGTAAAGGCTTTTTAATTTATTGTCTTATAGATGTCAAATTCGATACGGTCATTAACCAAATCAAGGCTTTGAGCACGTGCTGTAATCCCCTTCTCATTCTTCATAGACTGAATATTTAAGGTAACCTTTCCCTTCTTACTATTGATGGCGATGTAATCAGGGAGGTTAGTTGAACGTTTAATCATCTTAAGGGCATCCGAAACAGGCAGTTTCAAGGTTCCAGCCGAAAGCTCAGAAACATGAAGTACAATTGCTCCTGATTCACTAACAACCGGCGTAAAGTAGACATAAAGAGGGACAGGGTGACCTAAAACCTTATAGCTACTTTCGAAAACAATTTTAGAATTAGTAACCTTGACCTTGAAACGCATCTTATCGGTCGAATAATCTTGGGCAAAGCCCGTAAGAGCAGCGTCAAGCTCCTCCCTTGTCATACTATACTTACCAATTTTAGTTGCTCCCTTAGGTAGGGATACAGAACTCGTCGTCTCCACTGGAGTCATGATTCTATAGGCCACAACACTTACTAAGGCTAGATTTAAGGCCAAGAGTCCTAAAAATAACCACTTCCATATCTTACTCACCTGACCACTCCTTCTTTGTTTGGTTAATACGTTTCAAAATGGCATCTGACATAATTTGATAACCTGTATTATTTGGATGAAAATGATCATCCTCAAAAAGAGCATCATTCAGGCTACCTTGAGAAGAGTTACTAGACTGAGACGTATCATCAGAGCTTGTAACACCGCCCTTACCGTCAATTCCCTTATAAAGCAAATCATTTACAGGAACAAAATAGACATTATCGTACTTCTTGCACACTTCTTCAGTAGATTGGTTCCAATTATCTACAATAGTTTGCATTTCTGTCATCTCTGGAAAATTAAGATAAAAAGGATTGTAAATACCAACAATATAAATTGGCAATGTTTTATTATCCTTACGAGCTAACTCAATAATCTGTCCTAATCTCTTTTGATAGGCCTGAGCTGGCTTAGTGAAGGTGTCTACATTAAGATTAGTGATATTGTCCTTAATGACATGGATTACATCATTACCACCAACTGTCAGAGTCATCACTTTAGCCTTCTTGAGATCTCTTTGAATATCCTTCTTTTCTTGCACTCTCTTGAGAATTTGATTGCTCGTATTCCCTGCGATACCATAGTTGCGAGAGGTCACTTGCCAGTCAAAATCTGACTCTAAGGCCTGAGACAAAACAGGAACGAAGCCCCCTTGATTACTACTATCACCTACACCTTGCGTAAGGGAATCACCGATAGCAACATAGGTGACCTTTTCATTTTTAATAGATTTAATTTTTTCTGCAATTTTTGATGACTGATGCGTACTAGGAACTACAAAAATAAAGAGGCCGATAAATAAGAGAAAAAGCAAGAAGAAGCCTACGAGGCTTCTAACTAATTCTGATTCTTTCCACTTATTCATAACGAACCATTACGGCAAAGGCGCCTTCACCAGTGTGCGTTTGAATGATGGAACCAGTCTCAAGGATTGAAATCGGAGCGCCCAAAACCTCAAGTTTTTCAGCCATTTCATGTGCAAAATCAGGTGTCCCTGCATAAGAAATACCAATCTCTGCCACTTTGCGGTCCTTATCCTTGATACCATTAATATAAGAATCCAACCATTTTGTGAATGTCTTAGCACCACGACCCTTCGCAATCGTATTCAACTGATAGTCTTTCAACTCCATAATGACACGGATATTGAGCAATGAAGATAGTAGACCTGTTACACGTCCAATACGACCACCTTTGACAAGATTCTCAAGGGTAGAAACACCGATATGTAGTTCAGATTTACTTTTCACTTCTTCCACACGTGCTACAATCTCATCTAGACTATCTCCTGCTTCAGCTAATTTGGCTGCTTCAACAACCTGAAACTTAAGGCACTGATCCGTAAAGCCTGAATCGATAACGGTTACATCTGCTCCTGACAGGCTAGCTCCTTGACGTGAAGCTTCACATGTCCCAGAGAGGGTGTGCATGAGGTGGATAGCCACAATCTGTTCTGCACCTTCTTTGACAAGTTTTTCATATGTCTCAGCAAACAAACCTACTGGTGGTTGGCTAGTCTTTGGTAACTCTTTACTACGCTTCATCATATCCAAGAAACGGCCTTCTTCTCGAAGATCACTATCTGAATAGATGACACCGTCCACCATAACCGACAATGGAACAACAGTGATATTATATTTTTCAACCAATTCTGGTTCAATCGTAATTGACGAATCGGTTACAATTCTGATTTTACTCATATTTTTCTCGCTTAACACAAATTTTTATTCTATTATAGCATGACTGGAAAACTTTTCCCAAGTCTTTTTCTAAAGAGAGTCATCTACCTTTAACAAGGCTCTTGCTTGGCTCAAGGCAGCCTCCGTCACATTATCACCTGCTAACATCTTAGCGATTTCTTGCACCCTTTCCTCAGGTGTCAAGAGACGAACACGAGAGACAGTCGTCTCATTATCGCTTTCCTTAGAAATAAAGAACTGATAATCAGCAATGGCAATAACTTGTGGAAGGTGACTGATGGCCAAAACCTGACCATGACTCCCAATCTTATGAATTTTCTGAGCGATGGCTTGGGCAACACGACCTGAAACGCCAGTATCAACCTCATCAAAGACGATACTTGTTTTGTCTTCTTTGCGGGCAAAGGCTGACTTAATCGCTAACATGAGTCGAGATAATTCTCCTCCTGAAGCAACCTTAACAAGCGGTTTAAAGCCTTCACCTGGATTGGTTGAGATGTAAAACTCAACCTGCTCATTGCCATCACGGTTAAATTTCCCTTTAGTAAAGGTAACTTTAAAATCAGCCTTATCCATGTAAAGGTCGCATAACTCGTTCTTAATCTCAGCTTCAAGGGCTGTAGCAATTTGATGGCGTGCCGTTTGTAGGGTCTCTGCAGACGCCAGCAGGTCTTTTTCAAGTTGCTTAAGCTCTTGTTCCATGGCATCTGACGAACTGGAATTGCCAGTCAGAAGATTGTACTCTTTACTTGAATTTTCCAGATAATCTAAGACATCATCAACAGTTCCACCATATTTACGAGTAATTGCATTAATGGTATCTAAGCGGTGTTCAATCTCTTGTAAACGCCCAGCATCAAAGTCCAAATTATCCAAAAGGTCACCAAGTTGTTTAGTGACATCTTCTAGAACATAATAGGCTTCTGATAGATTTCCAGAGAGTTCTTTGTAATCAGAGTCATATTCTTCAAGAGACTGGAGGTCGTTCATGGCAGAACGGACATTTGAAAGGCTTGAAAATTCTTCATTATCCAGCACGACATAGGCATTCGTTAAGGTATCAGCAATCTGCTTATGATTAAGAAGTTTGTCTCGCTCCTTCATCAATGCCAAATCCTCTCCTGATTTTAGAGAGACTGCTTCAATTTCTGCAATCTGAAAAGCTAGCATTTCAATTCGAGCCTTATTCTCCTGCTCATTTTTCTGCTTTTCAAGAACGGCTTTTCTTAACTCACGATAGCGGTCAAAATACTCTTGGTATTCTTTCTTAGTTTGGAAAAATTCCTTGTCACCAAAGGCATCAAGCATGGTAATATGCAGAGCAGGTTTCATAAGCTCTTCCTGATCATGCTGTCCATGGATATCTACCAAGAAGTGCCCAACAGCTTTAAGCGTTGTTAAATTGACCATCTGTCCATTGATACGACTAACACTTCTACCATTTTGGAAGATTTCACGACGGATAATCAATTCATCCTCAACAGGAATCCCATTATCTTCCAAGATACTAATCAAGGCAGGATTTTGTTCGATTGAAAAGAAGCCCTGAATTTCAGCCTTAGGTGCCGAATGACGGACGACTTCGCTAGAAGCACGTGCGCCCAACATAAGATTCATGGCATCTATAATAATGGACTTACCAGCACCTGTTTCACCAGTAAGGACGGTCATACCATTCTCAAAGTTTAGAGAAATCTCTTCAATAATTGCGAAATTCTTTATCGTAATTTCGAGAAGCATAGGCCCTCCTATTCTTCAACCCACTTAATGATTTGCCCCTGTAGTTCGATGGCTGCTAACTCTGACTGAGCCACTAAAAAGAGGGTATCATCGTCAGCAATGACACTAAAAATCAAATGCTTGTACTCATCCAAAAGAATCTTCTTGATGAGGCGGCTAGTCCCAGGTTGAACAACGATATTCATAAAGGCATGTTGACGATCAACACGCAACAAGCGACGAGTCGCAACAGAGGTTCCACCTACTCGTCTAGGAGCAGTTGAGAGCCCATAGATGTATGAACCGTCTTCAGTTGGTACCTTGGTAATACCAATTTCATTGATATCACGCGATACGGTCGCTTGAGTAGCCTTTAATCCCTCATTTTGGAGTAATTTTACCAATTCTCCCTGAGTCGTAATTTTATTTTCTTGGACAATCTTTCGGATTAACTCCAAACGATCATTCTTCTTCATTCTTTTTAAACTCCTTATGTGCTTGTGCTACAACTTCCTTAATAGAGGTTTGAGCATCATTTTGAGGAGAATTTGTCTTCTCCAAGTGTGCGAGAAACTCAATATTACCATGACCACCTTGGATAGGTGAAAAGTCCAGTCCCTTAACTGAAAAGCCATAGTCAACCGCAAAAGCTGTCACTGTTTCTAACACTTTTTCATGAACACTGCTCTCACGGACAATCCCGTTTTTCCCAATTTGTTCACGGCCCGCCTCAAATTGTGGTTTCACAAGAGCAACAACTTGCCCTCCATCAACCAATATCTTAGCCAAGGCCGGCAGAATCAGATTAAGAGAGATGAAACTGACATCAATTGATGCAAAAGACGGTAATCCTTCTGTAAAATCAACAGGTTCAGCATAACGGAAATTATATTGCTCCATGGAACGAACACGCTCATCTTGACGCAATTTCCAAACCAACTGATTGGTACCGACATCAACAGCATAAACCAATTTGGCCCCATTTTGAAGCATAACATCAGTAAAACCACCTGTTGAGGCTCCGATATCAATGGTCGTCATACCTTCAACTGACAGATTGAAAACTTCCAAAGCTTTTTCAAGTTTGAGTCCTCCACGACTCACATACTTAAGCTTCTCACCTTTTAGTTTTAACTCAGTCCCGTCATCGATTTTTTCACCAGGTTTATCGTAACGCTCACCATTGATAACATTAACAACTAAACCTGCCATTACGCCACGTTTTGCTTGTTCTCGTGTTTCAAAAAGGCCTTGTTTATAAGCCAAGACGTCTACTCTTTCCTTAGACATGGAGTCGTAACCTTTCTATGATTTCTATAATACTGTCTTTCTTGAAACCTTGAGTCTCAGCTAGATTTTGGAAAATAGCCTCCGCTTTATTGAGTGATTCCTCGAGGATAGCATGTGATTTTTCCAGACCAAGAAGAGCCGGATAGGTTGATTTCCCAGCTACTACATCTTTTCCAGGTGTCTTTCCAAGTTCTTCGAAATCAGCAGTCACATCCAAAATATCATCACGGACTTGAAAGGCAAGACCAATCAGGCGACCAGCTTCTTTCAGATTTTCCAAAACCTCTAGAGTTTTTTGAGCAACAATACCAGCCGCCACAAAAGGAAAGGTTAAAAGCTTACCTGTCTTATGCTCATGAATTTTAGCCAGTTGCGATAAATCAAGTTCCTGACCTTCACCCTTCATATCCAACATTTGTCCACCTACCATACCGAAGGTTCCTGAAGAATGAGACAATGCTTGAATCAATTGAACTCGAATTTCTGCTGATAGCTCTGTTTGTGCCAGGAGGTCAAAGGGATCCAAAAAGAGAGAATCTCCAGCCAAGATTGCCGTTGCTTCATCGAATTTCTTATGGTTGGTTAAACGTCCTCGACGGTAATCATCATCATCCATGGCCGGCAGATCATCGTGAATCAGACTTCCAGTATGAATCATTTCAAGACTTGCAGCAACATCGAAATGACTAGGAGTAAGCTCTAAACCAAATCCTTCAAGTAAATCTAAGAAAATCAGTGGACGAATACGCTTGCCTCCACTATCAACAGAGTAAAGGATGGCAGTGATTAAAACACTTGATACAGGAAGATTCTTTTTTTGGTAGTAATCACGGATAGCCGCATCAATTTTATTTAGCTTGCTCATTAGGCATCCATTTCCGTTTCTGTACCATCTGCTTGCATGACCTTAACTAGTGTCTTTTCAGCATCTTCCAAGGTCTTCTGCAAATCTTTAGACAAGGCCATACCTTTTTGGAACTCAGCAATAGCATCCTCAAGAGCAACATCACCTGTTTCAAGCTTAGTGACGATGGCTTCTAAGTCCTGTAAATTTTCCTCAAATGTTTTTTTAGTTGACATTTTTCACCTCTACTTCTAGTTCTCCATCTCTCATTTGGACGGTTAATTGATCACCTTCGGTAATATTCTTAGTACTTGTTAAAGGTTTATCATCTTTCTTGACAATGGCATAGCCCCTTGCAACAATACGGCTAGTATCTAGAGACAATAAGGCATCCTGTGCCTTTTCTAATCTCACACGCTTACCATTAATAGTATTCTTGGTTGTAGTCACCAATAAACGTTGTAAAGACTCTCGACGGTCTTGGTAGTTCTGAACACTAGTTAGAATATTTAAGCCTTGTAATCGTTGTCTCAAAAGTTCCGCTTCTTTTTGTTTTCGCTCGAAATCTTGACTCATGAAGGTTTCAAGCCTTGTTGTTAGTCGATCCAACTTTTGTAGATAACCATCGTAAAGGCGTTCAGGTTGTCTAAAGACAACAGATTGTGACAATTTGGCCAAGCGTTCCTGATTATATTGTATACGTCTCAAACAGGCTTGATAGGCTCTATTTTGTCTTTCACGAATCCAAACCAAGGTATCAGCCTTTGATACCGGAGTCGCAAGTTCTGCCGCTGCTGTAGGCGTAGCAGCTCTACGATCTGCAACAAAGTCAGCCAAAGTCGTATCTGTTTCGTGACCAACGCTTGAAATCACAGGAAGACGACTCTCAAAAATCGACTGAACTACAATTTCCTCGTTAAAAGCCCAAAGGTCTTCAATAGAACCTCCACCACGGCCAACGATAAGTAAATCTAGGTCATCCCTTTGATTGGCTTTTTGAATATTTTCAGCAATTTCCTGTGCAGCTCCTTCACCTTGAACCTTGGTAGGAAAAAGTAAGATTTCTACCCCAGGAAAACGACGACTAACGGTCGTAATAATATCTCGAATAACCGCACCACTAGGACTAGTGACAACCCCAATTTTTTTGACAAAATTAGGCAGAGCTTGCTTATGACGATCATCAAAGTAGCCTTCTGCAGTCAATTTTTTACGAAGCTGTTCAAACTGGATGGCCAAAGCACCAATACCATCTGGCTCTGCCTTCTCGATAATAATGGAATAAGAACCACTAGGCTCATAAATCTGGACCCGACCAACGACATTGATCTTCATCCCTTCTTCGAGTTCAAAACCAAGCTTTTTGAAAACCCCAGCCCAAATCGTCGCCTGAATAACAGCTCCTTCATCCTTAAGTGAAAAATATTGGTGACTCGGACGTCGACGAAAATTGGAAACCTGCCCCGTCAAATATACCCTCTCTAAATAAGGATCACGGTCAAATTTCATTTTCAAATATTTGGTTAAGGATGTGACCGATAAATAGTCTGACACGACAACTCTCCTTTATTTAAGCTAGCCTTGAAAACCTGAAGACACTAAAAAAGTTCTGTAGAACCATCATCCCCAAATCTTCTCAATAAGCTTTTTAATTGTATACACGATTACTTAAAATTATACCAAAAAAGACTGTCAAAAGACAGTCTCAACCACCATTGTCAGGTGTTTTATATGGTTTCATTAATCGGTTGTATATGTTTTTGAAACGACGTCCCAAGAATCGCTTGAACCGTCAATACCACCATAGGCTTCGAGTTGTCCCTTCTTATCTACACGGAAAAGAAGAACATCATTACCATAGGCATCATAAAGTTGAGCATAAACTAGGTTATCATCATCATCCGTCCATGAATAGACTTTCCAACCTAGATTTTTATAATTTTCTCCAGTTGAACCTTGTTCTTTAGCATAGGTAGAAACAACCCAGTCTTCTAACTGTTGGTCAGACAAGGATGAGGTATCAACTTGAGAGGATTGATTATCTGATGATGCTGCTGCTTGTTCCTTACTTTTAGCTAACTGACCATTTTTCCATGGATTTGTTACACTCTCTTTTTGGTTATTACTATACCACATCAAGGTAACCACAGGAATAACCACTGCAAGTACTGCAACAACTCCAATTACCCATCTAATGATTTTAGGATCTTTGAGTTTATCAAAACTCGAAACTTTTCTTTCCTTTGTAGTTTCATTTTTACGACGTCTAAATTCGCTCACAGCTTTTTCCTCTTTTTCTTGAAAGTAGTCCCTTTTTTTCTTTTCCTCTTGTTCCAAGAGTTTTTGCACTTCCCTACGACCCTGCAGATCACTCGTTTGAGCCAATGAAATCTGCAACTGAAAAATACGATTATCCAAAGCTTGCTCATATTCTTTGGCTGCTTCTCTATCACCATTATCAGCTAAGGCTCTCAGATACTCTTCATTACTGAATTCAGCCATTCACTATATCGCTCCTGCTTCTAAATCGTTTCTTCTATTTTCTTAAAGCCTGAGACTTTTGTCAAGTTACTAGTTTGTAACAAATTCTTACAGCTGTAAAAAGCCGAAGAAAGTCACATTCTCCAGCTTATTTCTTGGTTGTTTCTTTATAATACTTACAATAACTTTGAAGAGGACATGTCTGGCATTTAGGATTCTTAGCCAAGCAATGATAACGTCCAAAGAAAATCATACGGTGATGACTGATAATCCAATCCCTCTTTGGGATTTTCTTCATCAGTTCTGCTTCAATTTCCTCTACACTAGCATCCTCTGGCACGATATTTAGTCTTTTAGAAACACGTGAGACATGCGTATCTACAGCAATAGAAGGGATGCCATAGACTTCAGCCAACACTACGTTAGCTGTTTTTCGTCCCACACCAGGTAGACTTTCCAATTCCTTATGCGTTTTCGGAACCTGTCCATCAAAATTCATTAAAACAACTCTAGCAGTCTTGATGATGTTCTTTGCCTTATTCTTATAAAGACCGATTGTTCGCAAACACATCTCAACATCATCAAGATTAGCAGAAGCCAAATCCTCAATTTCTGGATAACGCGCCCACAAGCCTGGTGTAATCTTGTTAACAGCCTTATCAGTTGTCTGAGCCGATAAAATAACAGCAACTAATAGTTGGAAAGGAGTTTCCCACTCCAACTCTCCATGAGCATTGGGAAACATCTCCCCCATGAGAGCTAGAGCCTCATTAACACGTTTTCTTCCTAACATTATTGGCCACCCCATAATTGACGGGCTGCATCCATACCTGTTTTGAAATCATCCGAAACTTGGTGATGGTGCTTCTTACCTTGATGCTCCAAACGTCGCTCTTCAACTTGAATTTTCGTCGTAATACCACTCAATTTCCAGTTACGCAAAACCCCTTTGATGTAATTCCAATTTGTCTTGCGATTAAATACTGCTTCTTTCAAAGCCTCACGGATAAGTTCGGGATCAGTATGTTCTTCTTGGATTTCCTTGTTTAAATCTTCGATAACCATAGGATTCAAGATTCCCAAAGCTTGTTCTAACTCATCTGTTAATTGCTTGATGAGTTGTGTATTGGTTGGCTGACCAACTACAGGCCCGGTCGTTGTCTTTTCATTGCTCACTAACTTGTCCAAAACTGCCAAGGCAGGTGAAGCATCAACAACCATTTCAATTTCATTATTAACCTTAATAGTCGTGAAATCAAGGAGTCCAGCCTCAGTCAATGTCGTAATACTTTTATTAACCTCAGTTGGTGTCTTTCCAGTTGCTTGCGCTATCTGACTAGAAGCCACTTCTCCAATCTGAGTTGTCGTTTGTAGATAGAGAAACTGCCAAACTAGAAAGTCATCCGCAGATGGAAAAATATCCTTAAAGTGGAAAAATAAAGCATTAGGAAGGACCAGATTGCCTGATCGATACTGTTCAAAAAAACTCATATTTACCTTTCAGAGTAGCTAGACACCCCAAAAAGTCTTTATGCGCTCACATAAGTCTTTTGAGACTGTCTACTACAAATAACCGTAGAATGAAAAATCGTCTTCCAACTCTTCTAAACGATAAGGTGTTTCTTGATATACCGCATAGTTAATCCAATTGCTAAAGAAGGCAGATGCCGCAAGATTCCAACGAAGTTTAGGCTCCTGACTTGGATCATCCTCTGGGAAATAGTTTGCCGGTACGTCTGGATTAATCCCTGCATCCAAATCTCTTCGGTATTCTCTGGCCAGAGTATCACGGTCGTATTCAAAATGACCGAAACTATATACTTCACGAAGGTTCTTACTTGCTAAGATGGATAAACCGACCTCTGGTCCTGACACAACAATATCTAAATCCGTCTTGTCTTTAATATCCTCGAGCGTAACCTCAGTATAGCGTGAGTGTGGTGACACAAAGCTATCATCAAAGCCATTCATAAGGAAGTTTTCAGGCATGTCAACCGTTTGTTTATAGATACCAGATAATTTCTCTGACAATGGGACCTTGTCAACTCCATGCTTATAATAAAGACCTGCTTGAGCTCCCCAACACAGATGAAGGGTTGAATAAACATGCTTTTTAGACCAATCAAAAACCTGTGTTAATTCTTGCCAATAATCCACTTCCTCAAATGGCATTTGCTCAACAGGTGCACCTGTTACAATGAGACCATCATAATACTTATGCTTAATTTCATCAAAAGTCTTATAGAAGGTTTCCATGTGTTCGGCATGGGTATTTTTTGACTTATGACTAGCCATATAAAGAAACTCGACGTTAATTTGAAGTGGCGTATTGGCCAAAAGACGTAGTAATTGAGTTTCCGTAACTTCTTTAGTAGGCATAAGATTAAGGATTAAGACCTCCATTGGTCGAATATCCTGGCTACTAGCTCTGTTCTCATCCATGATGAAGACATTTTCCGAACGCAATACATCAAGAGCTGGTAACTTATTATCAAGTTTTATAGGCATAACAATATCTCCATCCTTATTTATTCTATCTTCATATTATAAACCGGGGAGGTATTGTTATCAAATATATATTTTCTCTAGTTAGCTATAGCTTTAAACTATATTTAGAGGCCATCTTTGTTTTAAAAGAGTTAAAAAGGCCCTAAGGCCTTTTGTTAATTCATAGATAGATTTATCCTGGGAAGTTCATCAATACTTTAGTATCATAACCTTCAATAGCATCACGTCCATTAAGACCATCAAGCTCAATCAAGAAGGCACAACCAGCAACGACACCACCTAGGCGCTCAATCATTTCAATTGTAGCTTTAACGGTACCACCAGTTGCCAAGAGGTCATCAACAATAAGTACACGTTGGCCTGGCTTGATTGCATCGGCATGCATACAAAGTGTATCGACACCATACTCTTTTTCGTAATCGGCCGAAATCACTTCACGTGGCAATTTACCAGGTTTACGAACTGGAGCAAAACCAATACCAAGTTCAAAAGCAACTGGACAACCAACGATGAAACCACGTGCTTCAGGACCAACAATCATGTCAATCTTCTTATCAGTCGCATACTGAACGATTTCACGGATAGCATAGCTATAAGCATTTCCATCAGCCATCAAAGGACTAATATCACGGAAAGTAACCCCTTCTTTAGGGTAGTTTTCAATAGATGCAATATAATCTTCTAATTTCATTTGTTCTTCCTATAGGCTTTTCGCCAAAAAAATATTTACATACCATTATAGCATGAAATAGTAAATTTAGAAAATGCTAACCCTCATTTCGAGACGAATCCTTTGGATTCAGACTCCCCTACTTATAAAGCCAGCCATAAATTTCCTGTGGTGTTCCCAGAGCCATAAGTTCTTGGAACTTAACGAGTCGTTTCAGATCTTGGAAAATCTGACTGTCCTCAATCTCACGTTTTTCAGCTTCTTTATTGACTGTCATAACACCATTATCAATAGTCACAAAATCCAATTCATCAAAGATTTGAATCATCTTAATCAGAAGAATCTTGTCAATTTTAAGGTAATGACTGAGTTCATCCAATTTATAACGGACATCGAACTCTGGGAATTGGTAAATGGTTTTGTAGAGCCTTGCAAATTGCTCTCTAGTTCCATAACCTGTCAGATAATAGGCTTCCTTAATGCTATTTTTAAAATAGATAGCTTGGAAATCTTTACCTTCAAACCACTCTTTTAATTCTGTCGCTGATTCAGGTAGGGTGTTGAGGACAACTGCAGGCTCTGTGTCTGCTGCTTCTTCTACCGTTGGTAGACCTTCAGGCAGTGCCATATTTTTTGATCGAAAATCAAATAATTGAACACCATCCACACGCGCATCTTCTAGCATGAGCTGTAGCGTTGTCTGACCATTCCAAACATTAACAGATAAGGTCACTGCCAATTCCAGACCCTGAGCTTGTTGAAATTCTTGAAGCAGATTACCTTTATTAAAAGCGACAACGTCAAAGCTATCCTTGCCTTGCTTAACCTTAAACTTAAGATGGGCCCCATTTTGTCCCATTGTCCTAGCTTGAGTGACAGTAATATCATGTAGCCAAAAGACTGGCTTTTTATTATCCATACCAAAAGGTGCTAATTTTTCAAGACTCTTAATGGTATCCAAGCTAAGCTCGCTGAGTTGGAGCTCCTCGTCTAAATTAAGCGTACTTTTAGCAGTCGTGTCAATGTCATTATCATAGACATAATGACACAAGATCTCTGATAGTTGACCAAGATTTTCCTCCGGAAGAGTCATCCCAGCCGCTCCAGCATGTCCTCCAAATGCAGTAAAGATATCTCGGTGGTCATCAAGGGCATGGAAGATATTGATAGATTCCAAACTACGGGCCGAACCCTTAGCCAAGCCATCTTCAATATTCAAAACCACTACTGTCTGGCTGATTTGTTCCATGATGCGCCCCGCTACAATACCTAGAACGCCAGGATGCCAACCTTCCTTGGCCAAAACCTGAACTGGTTTGTCCAAGTCTACCATGGTCATAGCTTCGTCAAAGATTTTTTGAACAACTTCCTTACGTTCTTCATTTTTAGCATTGATTTCCAGAGCAATGGCTTGAGCTTCCTCATCGTCAAACCCGGTCAGTAGTTCAATGGCTGGATTTGGATCATCTAAGCGTCCCAAGGCATTGAGTTGAGGAGCCAGTTTGAAGCCTACCGTTTCTTCGGAAATCGTTGTAGGGTCCACATCTGAAATGCGGAGCAATTCTTGAAGCCCAATTCGCTCAGTAGTCTTGAGAATTTCCAGACCTACCTTGACCATAATACGATTTTCATCCGTTAGACTAACCATATCGGCAATGGTACCAATGGCTACCAAATCCAACATCTCTGTAGGAATAGTTTCAAGGAGGGCAGTTGCCAATTTGAAAGCTACACCACATCCTGCCAAATACTTAAAAGGATAATCGGCATCCGGATGCTCTGGATGGACAATGGCATAGGCATCTGGAAGCTGTGCCGGCATACTATGGTGGTCTGTAACGATAACGTCCACACCTTGCTCTTGCGCATAAGCAATAGCCTCATTACCCGCTACCCCATTATCCACTGTAACAATGAGTGAAATACCTTCCTGCTCAATGAAGTACTTGTAGACGCTTTCGTTTGGCCCATAACCATCTGTAAAACGGTTAGGCAAATAGACTCGAGCCTCAGCGCCCATCATTTCAAGGGCTTCCTTGACAATCGATGCTGATGTCATCCCATCTGCATCATAGTCCCCATAGACTAAGATTTGTTCATAATTTTCAATGGCCCGACGAATTCTAGCAACCGCCTTGTTCATATCATGAAGAAGATAAGGGTCATGAAGGTATGATAGATCAGCCTTTAGAAAGTCTTCAAGGGCCTCTTCTGTCGTCACGCCACGTTCATAAGCAATCTTGGCTGCTGTTTCTGCCAGCCCATGTTCTTTGGCAAGTTTAAAAAAGCCAGCATCTGGCTCTTTTGTGTTTATTTTCCAATCATACGTTGATGTAATCATGTTTTTATATTTTCTCCCTGTCATCTAGTCTACCTATTATAACATGAATAATTTTATCATAGTGGATAGAAGCCTAAGTTTCCTAAAAAGAGAATGGAAAACATCGAAAGGTGCTTCGACTCGTGCTATATTTCCAATCAAGACCTGCTTTTCTGGATAAAATAAAAAACTAGGTATTGCTCCTTATTTGACTTATGTTTTCTCAAATATTCTTCTCTTCTTTTTATCTAGGTCTATTCTACTATCATTTTCAAGTAATATTAGGAAAAACAAGAAAAAGATTCCCTATTTGGAAATCCTTTACATCAATATTTATAAATCATCCCTGTACAAGCTTGCTCTGAGAGTTCGACAAAGCCCAAGGATTGGTAAAAGGCTAAATTTTTCTCGCTACGATCAGTTGCAAGGAGCCTTTGATAGACATTGGGGAAAGTCCCTAAAGCCTCTTCTAAGAGTTTCGTTCCGATACCTTGGCGTTGGTAATCTGGTCGCACCAAGAGGTCCTGTACAAAAATGACAGAGTGTCCATCTCCTACCAAGCGAATGTAGGCTACTAACTCCTCCTTATCATAGACTGTCATCTGCCAGAGACTGGCTTTGACAGCTTCTTCCAACATGGTTGGATTGTTAGTATAATTGGTCCAGCCGACTGAACTGTACAGTGCGAGTAGGTCTGTCATCTCTGGAATCTCTTTTTTATAATTTAACATCTTAACTCCTTTTTAACCTATAGTGCTGGAAGAAGGCGATATCCCGATAAGGGGACTCTTGGCAGACTGCTAGCTCCATCTTGAGCATAGCCTCTCGCCAGCCTTCTTGGCCCTTGAAGCGGTTGTCCTGCAAGGCATATTATACCTGTCCTCCGGGTTTTCGGATGGTTTCTAAATAGACTTGAATATTGAGTGCCATCTAGCATTCCCCTATTTGTAGTTAAACACATTGGTAGCTAGTTTGTCCGAGATGCGTGGAAATAGCGTATATCCTTTGTGTGCAACCGCTAATAGTCGTGGCAAGTTAACTTCACGTTTGTTTTTGCCCAGAATACGGACAATCTTTTTAGCCACGTATTTAGGACTGAGGACAAACTTCTTAACACTCTCAAGATAAGCTCCAGAGGGATCTGCTTGGTCAAAGAAGCTTGTCTCAATTGGACCAGGATTGACTGTTGTCACATAGACTCCCTTATCAGCAAGCTCTAGACGAAGGGCATCTGAGAAGCCAATTACCGCAAACTTTGTCGCTGCATAGATACTTGAGTTGGCTGTCGCAATTTTTCCCGCCATACTGGCGATATTGATGATATGGCCATGGCCTTGCTCGACCATTTTCTCAGCCATCAGACGTGAAAAGGTCATCGTTGCAAAGGTATTGATATCAAACATATCACGTACCTCTTGGCTAGTGTAATGATCATAAGACTTGAATTCACCGAAACCAGCATTATTGATAAAGACATCAATACGTCCAAATCGTTGATAGAGATAATCGACCATTTCGTTTATGGCATTGTCATCTCTAAGGTCAATGGCAAGGCAGGTTTTATTTTCCACATGGCGATAACATTTCTCAAGTTTATCCTTGTCTCTTCCTAAGAGGATAATGCCATCACTGGGTGAGAGCTGCTTGACAATTTCTTGTGCAAGCCCTCCTGAGGCACCAGTAATAGCGATAATACGTTGTTTAGCCATTAAATCTCTACCTCTTCTAAGTCACGAACGATGTGGGTGTTTTCGAAAATTGTTTTAGCATCTGCTGCCATCTTACCGATATCACGCCCCAAGAAACGAGCTGATACGTGATTTAGAAGAAGGCGTTTAGCTGATGCATCCTTAGCAACTTGAGCTGCTTGCATGTTGGTTGAATGCCCATGGCTCTTGGCAATTTTTTCGTCACCCTTACCATATGTGGACTCGTGGACTAAGACATCTGCCCCCAATCCAAGACGAACACTGGCATTCGTCTTACGAGTATCACCTAAGATAGTAATAACCTTACCTTTCTTAGGTGCGGAAATAAAGTCCTTGGCAATGATTTTAGTTCCATCTTCAAGAACCACATCTTGCCCATTCTTAATTTGACCAAAAAGCGGACCAAATGGCACACCTGCTGCTTTAAGGGCCTCAGCATCCAAGGTTCCTTCAAGATCCTTTTGAACCACACGGTAACCAATACAAAAAATGGTATGATCCAACTTATCTGCATAAACAGCGAACTTGTCATTTTCCATAACCAAGCCAAGCTTATGCTCATCAATTTCCTTAAAATGTACATGGTAAGGGAGGCGTGTCCCAGAGGTACGAAGACTGGTCATAACATATTGTTTAATACCGACTGGACCATAAACCTCTAAATCTGTTTGTTCTTCACTCGATTGGAAAGAACGGCTAGCCAAGAAACCAGGTAGGCCAAAGATATGGTCTCCATGCATATGTGTGATAAAGATTTTTTTAACTTTACGAGGTTTGATTGTTGTTTCTAAAATCTGACGTTGGGTACCTTCTCCACAGTCAAACATCCAGACCTCATTGATTTCATCGAGTAACTTTAGAACCAGACTCGACACGTTACGGGCCTTGGAGGGCTGCCCGGCACCCGTCCCTAAAAATTGTAATTCCATGACTTCCTATACTTTCTATCTATCGTTCTTCTTATTTCTGGACAATATAAGCCAGGCATTCACGCTGAGCAAATCCGTAATAAACAGTTTGCCCTTTATATTGAGATAAAAGTTCCACTAATTCATCTTGATTGAAGCTAGCCAACTTAATGACATTCCCCTTCAACTTAGTTACACGACTAAGTAACTGTGTCTCAGGTGTTAACTCTTCCAATACTTCTTCGTCAAAATCAACCTTGGCCATCTTAATTTGAGTGCCTTCAAGATAAACCTTATACTGAGGAAAAACTTGAGCAAGCTCAAACAAAATACTGGCCGTTGGAACCTCTAAATGCTCGGCAAAGACTAAAGCCACCTCATCAGCATTTTCATAGCAAAATCCATAGGATTTTCCTGACAAATTGAGGCGAATAAATGGCTTGCGCTCATCAAAAGATGGTGCAGGGTTAAAGAGGTTCAACTCTTTTGAAAGGTCCAAGTAGTAATCCGTCGCTGCTTCAGGAGATTGTTTTTGGTAAATCTCTGCAAAATAAGCATTAATCACGCTTGGTGGTGGCGTAATGAAAGCCAATTTTTGACTGTCCGAAAGGTCTGACAAGGTATTTTCCAAATAGACCTTATCTAAACTTGTAAAACCACCATATTTTAAAGCTAAATCCATATAATCAGTCATAAAATTCTTCCAATTTCCATTTATTTTTCGGTGAAATATAACCTGTAATTTCTTCCACTTCTGTATCAAAAGTGTAGCTATCTAGTAGGGCCAATTGACTCAATTGATAAAGTTTATAAGCTTGATTCTGATGTACCTTAATACTAAAAGGTTCAAAAATCTGTTGAATTTCGTCAATCAAGAGTCTTCTGAGGGCCTCACGACTTCCCTTGTCACGTGCTGAGAGGCGAACATTAGGAAAGACTGTGGCTACTAGATTATCAGCTACATCCATCTTATTGTAAATTGCTAGACGAGGGATATCAGTCATGTCTAAGTCTTTGAGAATGTCTAAGACCACCTTTTCATGCTCTTCGTGATTAGGATCACTCGCATCAATGACATGCAAAAGAAGGTCCACATTACGACTTTCTTCAAGTGTTGACTTAAAGGCAGCAACCAATTCTGTTGGCAAGTCCTGGATAAAACCAACCGTATCTGTCAAGGTCACTTGAAACTGATCCTTTAAGTAAATTTTCTTAGTCGTTGCATCCAAGGTCGCGAAAAGTTCATTAGCCTCATACTGCTTATCATCCGTCATAAGGTTCATGATCGTTGATTTCCCAGCATTAGTATAGCCAATCAAACCAATTTTAAAGGTACTTGAATCAACACGCTTTTCGCGAATGGTTTCTCGGTTCTTCTCAACAACCTTTAACTGGCGTTCAATATCAGCAATCTGGTTACGAATCGAACGACGATTGAGCTCCAACTGACTTTCACCAGGTCCACGGCTACCAATGCCCCCTGCTTGACGGCTGAGCATAATCCCTTGACCAGCTAAACGGGGCAACATGTATTTAAGCTGAGCTAGGTGAACCTGAAGTTTCCCTTCATGGCTTCTAGCCCTCATCGCAAAGATATCCAAAATTAATTGCATACGATCAATAACTTTTACGCCAAATGCTGCTTCAAGATTGGTATTTTGACGAGGCGTTAAACGGTTATTGACAATGACTGTAGTAATCTCATCCGCATCCACCATGGCCTTGATTTCTTCTAATTTTCCTGAACCTACGAAAGACTTACTATCATAGCGTTCACGTTTTTGGGTATAACTAGCTACAACCTCTGCTCCTGCAGTTTTGGCAAGACTGGCAAGTTCCTCCATTGACATGTCAAAATGCTCTGTTTCTTGCAATTCAACACCTACTAAAATAGCACGTTCTTGCTGTTTGGCTGTCTCTATCATAGCAAACCCCTTTTCAAAATAGTCAACTTCTATTATACCACAGGCAGGGGCAAAGAAAAGGTCACAGACCTTAATTTTTTTCAAAGAAAAACAAGTTGGATTAACCAACTTGCTTTCTCTTAATGTTTACGTGTCGGTTTCCTTTTCGAACCCTTACGACGCTTACCTTGATGAATGCTTGGCGTATTTTGAGAAATGGTTTGACGCATTTTCTCAGTGGCCTTATCAACCTTATCTTTAGCCTTGCCCAATTCTTGAGTGGCCATAGTAACACTCTTCGAAGGCTTGTTTTTCTTAGACTTACTCTTAGAAATAGGTTTCACTTGACTAGTTCCAGACGTACGCATACGGCGAGACATAGCCAGGAGAATTTTATTTTCCTCGTTGAGGTTAGTCTGATAAGCCATTGAAAGCACCAAACCAACACCAATCAAGTTAGAGATGAGTGATGATCCCCCTTGAGAAATAAAGGGCAAAGGAATACCTGTCAAAGGAAGAATTCCGACTGCTGCCCCAATATTTTCAAAAATATGGAAGACAATCATCATGATAAAGCCCGTCGAAATAAAGGTATAGAAACGATTGTTAGACTTAAACGTCACTCGCAACATGCGGTAAATGAGGAAGAGATAGGTTAAAAGAACCAATCCACCGCCTACCAAACCAAAATCTTCCGCAATGACTGTGAAAATCATGTCACTTTCACGAACCGGTACGTTCAACTCCAGATGATTAAAGCCTTTACCATAGATTCCTCCGGTACCAATCGAAATCATCCCTTGTGTCTGTTGAAAGGCGATACCATCTGCATAAGTGAAAGGATCCAACCAAGCTGAGATACGGTTAATCTGGTAGGTTTGCACCCCCATCTTGAGCATGGCTTCCTTACCCCAATCTGTGGTAAATACCATTACAAACAAGGCTAACCCTGTTGCAAAAGCTAGGACTACCGGCAAGATAATACGCCAGGATATCCCCGAAACCACTACGATACCGGCTAAAATAGCCAGAAAGACCAAGGCAGTCCCCATATCTCCTTGAAGAACCAGTAAACCTAAAACAGGGAGCGTGACTGCAACATATTGGAAGAGCAATAACCAGTCATCCTGAAGGTTGGTCACTTCCTTACCTTGCTTAGCCCAAACACCTATTCTCGATAGAAAAAGGATGTAGGATATCTTCATAAATTCAGATGGTTGGAAAAGAGTAACTGATCCAATACTTACCCAGTTTTTCGCTCCCGTCGAGGCTACCAAAGCAGGGGAATAGAAAACGAGAGGTAGAACCATAAGCCCCAGACCGAAAATATAGAGCCAGGGGGTTACCTTCCAAAGAAACTCTGTATTAAATAACATGACAACAAAAGCAAGTACTGAACCTAGAAAAATCCATAGTACTTGCTGAGACATGACTTGCACAAGATTCTTTGGGTAATCAAAATTTGTCGCTATAAATATCGAAACCAAACCAACCAGTAGCAATATGAGAACTGGCAGGAGAATCGAGTAATCTATCCGACTTTCAATAGTATTTTTTGACTTAGCCATGTGTACTCCAAAATAAAGATTTAGCAAGAGTTATTATACCACTTTTTTACCCAGACAAATGACCTGAATGTATAAAAGTTAGACAATTTTTTACGAAAAAAGCAACCACAAAAGTGATTGACTTCTTTCATTCATTACTCTTAATTTGACACGTAGCCTTTTCCTTGAGCGTTGAAGTATACCCATTGCCCTGAAGGAATTTTAACCCAACGATTAATAGCCTTTTCCCCTGTATGAACATCATAGTAAGAGATTGAGCCATCAGGATTCGTAGCAGTTGCCCCCTTCACTTGCTTACCAGTTTGGTCAAAGTAAAGGTGTTGACCGTTGATCGTCTGTTCGCCAACAACAACTTCACCCTTGGCATCTGCATAATACCAGTTGTTATCTCCACTAGTGAAGAAGGTTGATACTAACTTATTACCAGTATTCCAATGGTAGTATGAGCGACTACCATTCGCATTTGTTGCGAAAGCACCTTTAACCTGCTTACCATCAGTATCAAAGAAGAGTTTTTGACCGTTGATAACTTGAGCTCCTGTAACGACATTACCCCTATCATCAGCATAATACCATCTATCATGACCGGTAGTGAAGAAGGTTGATACCAATTTATCACCGGTATTCCAGTGGTAGAATGAACGACTACCGTCAGTGTTCGTTACGAAGCCACCCTTAACTTGGCGACCATTAGCATCAAAGTAGAGGTGTTGACCATTGATGACCTGAGCACCTGTGACATTACGTCCATATGAGTCTGCATAGAACCAGTTGTTGTCCCCAGTAGTATAGAAGCCTGGTGTATGTGCCTTAGTCACAACACCCTTAGCATCGACATTAAAGGTTTGACCATCAACTACTAGTGATGTATCAACAAGTTTCACACCTGTGATTGCATCGTAGTATGAAGTCGTACCATCAGGATTGTTCACGAACTCACCTTTAACTTGTTTACCTGATTCATCAAAGTAGAGTTCGTCTCCATTGATGGTTTGCGCACCACGAAGAACGTCACCTTCGTTATTTGCATAGTATGTAGCATCACCAACTTGGAAGAAGCGATTCTTAACTTGAACACCTTTTTCATTGAAGTAAAGGTTTTGTTTACCTACCTTAGTAAACCCAGTAGCAACATAGCCTTTATCATTGGCGTAGTACCAATTACCATCTTGTTCAAAGAAGCCTGAGTACTTACGTTCGCCTGAATCACCACAGAAGAACATTAAATGGCCGTCTTTTGTAGGAACGAAGACACCTTTAGCTTGGTAACCATTATCATAGAAGTATTTTTCCTTACCTTCTACTTCAGTCAAACCAGTAGCCATGATACCACCCTTGAAGAAGTATTGGTAGAATTTCTCTTCCTTACCACTATCATCTTTAACGGTAACTTCTTTCCAACCAGTTTGAGTCGTCAATTTACCTGACTTACCATAAACCAATGATTGACCTTTGGCATTTTTTCTGACACCATCAGTAAACATGACACCATTTGGCAAGAAGAAATAGTTAGAACCATCGATAGTTTGTTCACCAGTTACAAGGTAACCCTTATCGTTAAAGTAGTATTGCTTACCGTTATAAGTTACAAACTGACTCTTAGCTTGAGTACCTGATGTTGTGTAATAAGTTACACCTGTACCATCATAGGCAAAACCAGTCTTAGCTTTTGTATCACCAGTCAAGGCTGCTGGGAGGAAGGTACCTTTATCGTTAACGGTGAAGTACAATTTACCATCGCTGAGAACATAGTCAGAACCACGTTTTTGGATGTTTGTACCGTTAAAGTATTTAGCTTCCCACTGTTTAATCTTCACAGATGGATCAATTGTCTTACCAGACGCTTCCATAACTTCTTTGAAGATTTCTGGATAAAGTTTTTGAAGTTTGTCGAGGAAGGCACCACCGTACTGGGCTTGGAAATCATTACCTGATGACTTGGTATTTGTCACATAAAGTTTATTAACCAAGCTAGTATCATCAAGGACCTTACCATGTGTATCAGTACGCGTAGCAGTCACTACTTCTTTACCTGGAAGGGTGTACAATTGGTCTGGAACCCAGTCAGCAATGACCTGAATACCTTGTTTGTGAAGAGCCTTGAGGGCATCACGAAGGTCTTCTTTTGAACCGTATTTATTGTTTTTGCTCATGGCAAAGTCGTAACGGTCTGTGAAGGCATAACCATTTTCAATAATAGAATCAAGGAAAGTGCCATCCTTAGATGAGACATATTGAGGTGCAATCTCAAATGACGTAATACCCCATGACTTGAAGAGGTCTGCGTTAGCTGCAATCAATTTGTTAGTGTATTGACTATCCTCTTTGACAAAGTCTTGGAAGTTTGAGAAGCCTTCGTAAATCACTTGTGCTTCAAGTGCTGCAGAAGAGCTATAAACCTTATCCCCTTCTTTATAGGCTTTTGTTGATGGTTTAGCAAGAACGTTTTGATCTTCAGTCGCACCTACTGGTACCCAAACTGAAAGGTAACCACTCATATCAACAGTCTTAAAGCCTTTGATTTCATCAGCTGTGAAGACAAGATTTCCTTGTGCATCTGTGTATTTAACAATCTTAGTATCTGAATCATTCAATGATGACACAATACCTTTTTCCGTACCAAGCAAGAGTGGACGATAAGCTTGATTCTTGTGGGCTGCACCCATATTTACAGTAATAGTTTCACCATCTGCTAATTTCAAATCCGGGTTATTAGCAATAAGGGTCAACATACCAGAATTTCGGCCGTATTTTCCACCTTCTGTATCTGTTTTAGACATCAAATCTTGACCATAACGGACAGAGACAAGAACTTCTTTGTTGTCTTTAGCAGATGACACGCCATCACCAGCAAGGTTGTGGATATAAGATGTTTGACCACCAGCTACATACTTAGGACGCGCTTTAAGAAGAGTTGTGATTTGATCAAAGTATGGTGATTTCTTAGCCATGTATTGACCGTTATCAGTATACAAGTCTCCGTAGTATACACGTGTTGCTGCACCCATTGTTTGAAGCATCAAAGCATAGGCAGCAGGAATATTTGAGTGTGTATATTCCTTATCAACTTTCAACATATCCGCATTATAAATATCGAAAGCCTGTTTCAATTGATCTAATGTGAAAGTGAAACCATCTGTTGTAGGATCAATTTTTTTACTGATAATGTCTGCGATAACCGTTTGAACTTCTGAGTCATGTGCACGAACAAAGAGGTAGGTTGCAAAACCAAGTTGATCATATGAAGTGACTTCTGCACGGTTTGAGAGACCGAAATAACCTCCGTTAATAAGGTCCTTCATTGATGCATTACGTGCACCTGTACCTTTATTAGTTACTGGACGAGTTAATCCGTGAACAATTGACAAACGGAGACCATTATCCATAGAAAGAGCTGCTGTGTTGTGCTCATTCACATAATATGGGTCATTGTGTGACCATGCTTCAAGAATAGAGATATTCGCAAGGGCACGAGCTTCCGACTCATTAACCTTGTATGCAGCCTTCATGTATGAAGACACTAATTGAAGCATGTCAACGCTAACATTATCCACAGCATCAACACGTATACCATCAAAGTGAGCATCCTTGTCCTTATCACCAAAGACGATTTGTCCCCAGTTCATAAAGTAATACAATTGGTTAAGCATTTCTGCTTGAACGACTGGATTAGAGTTGTCAATGTCATTTGAGAGCAAGAATTCATAACCACCATCGCTACCATTAACAATCTTATGATTTTTAATATAACTTGTCGCCGTTTGATTAAGCTTACGATAATCAGAGTTAGCCCATTTAGTTGAATCGCTGTTCACAAAAAGAAGCGCACCTTTTTGGAAGTGTTCCTTACCTGGCGATTCAGAATTAATGTTCCATTTATCTTGGTCTTTAACAAAAGCCTCGATTGACTGACGCAACCAGTCTGTTGACTTATTAGCAGCAATCTTAACTTCAATCTTACGTTGGAGGATTTGAGCTGCGGCATTCAAGCTAGCTTGAGAATTTTCAATCGTAAAGACATCTTTTGTTTCTTCACCGTTGCTAAGAGCCTTAGTCATGTAATTCAAGTAAGCTACTTGAGTATCCTTATCAGGCCACCAAGACATCAAAAGTGGACGAAAATCTTTTTCAGTTGACGCTTTCCAAGTTGTACCAGCTTCAAGGATTTCTTTTGGACGGTACCAACTGTCTGCTGTCAAATAACCATCAACAAGTTCAAAGCTTGCTTTAGTTGAATCGTAGGCAGCATTATTTTTTGTAAAATCAGTGACTAGATTTGTTGTTTCTTGTGTAAATGAATACGTTGATGTGCTTGAAAGGGCACCATTTTCATCAAAATAAAGGACCTGACCATTTACAGTAATGGCAAAGTTTTTCTTGTGTGATCCATCTTCTAAAAGATAGTAATATTTACCATCTTTTTCTTTTTTAATATTATCGAGTGAGACTGCAGCCTTAATTTCGGCTTCAGAAAGCTCTTTAGACTTCTCAGTCGTTGGAGCAGCTACTCCAGCATTTGCAGCGACTTCTGATGTTGTAGCTGTTTCTGGTTTAGTAGCAACTTCTGGCTTAGCAGTCGTTTCAGGTTTGGCTTCAACCTCTACTGCTGCAGCTCTATCACTAGTTGTTCCTGAATTTGGTTGAACTGTCGTTCCAGCTGGTTTGTCAGCAGTAACTTCTGCTCGCTCTGTTGTTGTGGCATTTGAAGTATTTGCAACCTCAGTTGTTGTGCCTACCTCTTTTTCAACCACAGGATTTGTATTTTCCCCGACCGTAGTTGTTGAAGGTGATCCATTAGAGTTATTTGTTTCTTCTGCCGAAGCGAGTGAAGATGTGGCAACACTACCACCAACAATGGTAGCCAAAGCTACTGAAGCGACAGCCAAAGTAACCCACTGCTTCTTCACTTTGTGCAGTTTATAGCGTACTTTATTTTCCATATTCAATTTTTCCCCAATATATTTTTTGTCTTAAAATCTACATCTTAAAGACTTACTTATTATATCATTTTTTATTATCAAAAAAAGTTAATAAAACTTATTTTAATGATATTTTTATCACATTAATAATAGATTATAATTTTGTCATAAAAAAGACTCGTTCCCATAAAATATAAAAAGGAGAACCAAAGTCCTCCTTTTTATATCAATTAGTTTAGCACTCTAGGTGGATAAGCAAGACCATTCTTATCAAAGTAAACGTAAACTCCTGGTTGAATTTCTATCCATGTGCTAACAGCTCTCTTACCACTATCACCATAGTAATAGCTAATTCGACCATTGCCAGCACTTACTGTTTGACCTTTTACTTGTTTACCATCCTTAGCGAAGAAATAAGTATCGTCACCAATTTTAACTTCACCAGTCACTGACTTACCATTAGCACCAATGTAGTACCAGTTGTTGTCGCCTGTTGTGAAAAACTCATTAGTCAAGCGTTCACCTGTTGAAGCATTATACTTACTATAAGTACCATCTGCATTCTTAACAACACCACCCTTAACTTGGCTTCCGTCTGCATTAAAGTATAGGTGTTGGCCATTGATGACTTGTGCACCTGTAACAGTCTTACCATTAGCGCCTGCATAGTACCAAACATTGCCATCAGTTGTGAAGAATTCGTTAGTCACTAGCTCTCCAGAACCTTCTTTGTACTTGCTGTAAGTACCATCTGCATTCTTAACAACGCCACCTTTAACTTGGCTTCCATCTTCATTGAAGTAAAGTTTTTGACCATTGATGACTTGTGCACCTGTAGCAGCAACACCGTTTGCATCAAAGTAGTACCACTTACCATTGATATTTCTCCAAGTATCCTTGATACCATTACCAGTGTGTGCGTCAAAGTAATAAGTTTTACCTTTAAAGGTTACTAACTTATCTTTAGCTTGGAAACCGTCTTCTCCAAAATATTGTGTGAAACCATCAATAACCGTAACACCTTTGGCCATGACACCTTCATTAGTGAAGTAACGGAATTTCACAACCTTAGATTCTTTACCGTCTTTATCAGTTTCAGAAACATCAAATTTAGTGTAACCACCCTTGTACATTTGACCTTTAGAGTTATAAAGGTAGGTATTACCATTAGCATCAATGTAGAAGGCATTACTCAACATGATACCATTTGGTAAGAAACGATAAACGTCTTTACCATTTGGTGAGTATTCACTGTTAGTAACCATGTGACCACGAGCATCAAAGTAGTAAGTGTTACCATTGAAGGTTACAAAGGCAGATTTAGCTTGTGTACCACTTGTACCGAAGTAAGTGATTCCTTTACCATCACTTGAGAATCCAGTAATAACCTTTTCTTTACCTGTCAATTGAAGAGGAATGAAGTTACCTTCTTTAGTGACAGTGAAATACTTACCAGTTGCTTCATCGCTAAGTACATAGCCAACACCACGTTCAAGAACGTTTGTTCCGTTGAAGTATTCAGCCTTCCATTGTTTCAATTTAACAGAATCATCAATTGGTTTACCAGTTGAAATCATGTTTACCTTGAACATTTCAGGGTACTTAGCTTTAAGTTCAGCCAAGAATTCACCACCGTATTTAGCTTGGTAATCTTTGCCTGATGACTTAGAGTTAGCCACATAAAGTGAGTGGTCAATGATAGCGTCCGCAATCTTACGACCAGCACCATCAGTACGAGTCGCTGTTACAACTTCTTTACCTGGCAATTGGTAAATTTGGTCTGGAACCCAGTCAGCGATTGCTTGAATACCAGCCTTATGAAGTGCTTTAAGAGCATCACGTAGATCTTCTTTAGAACCGTATTTATTGTTCTTACTCATGGCAAGATCGTAACGGTCTGCAAAGGCATAACCATTTTGGATAACTGAGTCAAGGAAGGTACCATCGTCAGCAGATACAAATTGAGGTGCCATTTCAAATGATGTTACACCCCATGATTTGAACAAATCAACATTTTCAGCAATCTTACGGTTAGTATAGACTGAAGGATCTGAACCATCTGGAATAGTTTGAAAGTTAGAGAAGCCTTCGTAGATTAATTGTGAATCATAAGCTTCAGTCGCTTTAAGAGTCAATTCACCCTCTTTTTTAGCTTCTGTTGAAGGCGCTACTCGGATATCTTGATTATCTGAAGCTCCAACTGGAACCCAAACTGCTACGAAACCAGACATATCAAATGTTTCATAACCCTTGATGTCATTAGCACCGAAAGTCAAGACACCGTTGCTGTCTGTTTCTTTAACGTAACCTGCTACGATTGCATCTGCATCAGATGTAAAGTTCTTTATACCATCAGCTGTACCAACAATCAAAGCACGGTATTTTTGGTTGGCATGGATTTTACCCATTTCAACATTAAGTTTAGCTGATTGATCCAAATTCAATTTTGGATTGTTAGCTACAAGTGTTACCTGACCAGAAGTACGGCTGTATTTAGAACCTTCTGTATCATTAGCTGTCATAATGTCTTTACCATAACGTACTGAAGTGTAGACTTCATTTGTGCGGTAAAGTTCAACATCTGAATTGTCCATCTTACCATCAGTTGGCAACCAGTATGAACGTTGTGCTTGCCCACCAGATACATACTTGATACGACTCTTCATCAAGTTAACAATGGTATCGTAATATGGAGACTTAGTTTCCATGTAGTGACCATCATCTGTATAAAGGTCTCCATAGTAGACACGAGTGATAGTTTCCATGTTTTGCAACATAACCGCGTAAGCCGCTGGGATGTTGTTAAGCGTATATTTTTTGTCGCTGCTGAGCATGTCTTTGTTGTAAATCTCAAAGGCTTGCTTCATTTCAGCATCAGTAATCGTGAAACCATCTGATTTTGGATTGATTTCTTTCTTGATGATTTCAGCAATAATATCTTGAACGTTGTTATCATGGGCACGGATAAAGACGTAATTTCCTGACGCATCTCCGTATTTCTCGTTATATTTACCGATTGTAGACTGTTTAACTGTTCCGTCTTCGTTATAGGCCTTGCTTCCATCTTTGTTAATCCAATCAGTCTTTTCATCACGTTGTGTCGTGTTGAAAGTATTGTTATACAAAGGACTTACAGCTGGTGTACGTTCTTTGATTGGTTTAGCCAATGAGAAGAGGAGAGCCAAACGTTGTTTGTTTTCCATAGCAAGCGCAGCGCCATCTGTCTTGTCATTGTAGTGGTTGTCATTAAGGCTCCATGCTTCAAGGACTGAGATGTGAGCAAGAGCGTTTGCTTCAGATTTGTTAACACCATAGTACTCACGGAAGTAGTTTGTGTAGAGTTGAAGCATGTCTGCATCGACATTATCTACCGCGTCGACACGGATACCATCGAAGTTAGCATCCTTGTCACCCATAACGATTGAACCCCAGTTCATAAGGTAGTGGATTTGGTTCAATTGTTCCGCTTGAACAACTGGGTTTGACAAATCTACGTCATTAGCTAGCAAGAAGTCGAAACCACCCATGTGGTTTGGATCTGATTGCTCATCAAGAATTGATTTATCAATTGTACCAGTCTGGTTAGTTGCTGTACGGTTCAAACGACGATAGTCAGAATTCGCCCATGGTGTACGTGAATCATTCACATAAAGAAGGGCACCACCTTGAAGGTGATCTTCGCCGCCACCTTTAGAGTAGTTTTCAGTTTCTTTGTTCCATTGTGGTTGTGTCTTAACAAAGGCAGAGATAGTTTCACGCAACCATTGTGTTGATTTTTCAGCCTGAATCTTTTGCTCAATCTTGATTTGAATGTCCTTAGCAGCAACTTTCAAAGTTTCTTGCTTATCTGTACTTGAATATTTAGCATCCAAGTTAAATACTTTAGACATGTAGTTCAAGTAGTTAACTTGTGTATCTACATTTGGCCACCAAGCCATCAAAAGTGGACGGAAATCTTCTGCAGTTGATGCTTGCCAAGTTACACCATCTTTGATGATAGAAGCTGGACGGTACCAGCTATCTGCAGTCAAATAACCATCAATCAATTCAAAGCTAGCTTCAGATGAATCGTAGGCACGGTTATTTATTGAGAAACCATCAACAATATTTGTTGTTCCTGGTGTGAAAGAGTATGTTGATGAACTTGTAAGAGCACCATCTTTACCGAAGTAAAGCAATTGACCATTTACAGTAATGGCAAAGTTTTCTTTGTGTGAACCATCTTCATTAACATAGTAATATTTACCATCAATGTTTTTGATGTTTTTCAAGGAAAGCGCAGCTTCTACTTCTGAATCTTTCAAAGCAGCTTCTGGCGCCTTAACTTCTGTATTAACAACTTCAGCCTTCACTGTTGCTGGTTGTTCTTCTGCTTTTTCAGTTGTAACAGCTGGTGCATCTGTTGTCACAACTGCTTCTTTATTTGGAACAGCTGCCACTGCTACATCAGCTGTTGTTGCTGTTGTAGCTGCTTCAGCTGTTGCTTGTGTGTTCGTTGTAGTCGCTGTTTCTACAGCATTTGTTTCTTTAGCAGGTGTTAAAACATCTGCTTCTTTTGTATTTGTACGTTTATCGGCTTCTTTGGTTGCTTCAGGAGAAGTAACTAAAGAAGCTGTTGTACCTGAATTTGATTGAGTTACTGTCTTATCTTGAGTTTCATCCGCTGAAACTGAAGATGTTGTTACAGACAATCCTCCCAAGACAGTAGCAAGTGCTACAGAAGCAACTGCAATTGTAACCCATTGCTTCTTAACTTTATGAAGCTTATAGTGTATCTTATTTTCCATTATAATTTTCCCCGTGATTTTATTTGTCAAAATCAGACTGAAATCTATCCGATTTCAAACAGTTATATTATATCATTATTTTCTAACTATTTCTCGAATTAATTGTTTTTTTATAAAATATATATTACATAACATTAATATTAGAAAAACTTTGTAACACACCTATTTCATAGGTTTTCAATTCTCATTTTCATATCATTTGATAACTAAAACTATTTTTCATAAAAGCCGCCAAAGTCCTTGATACAATAGCTTTTACAATGATTCTGACTCAAAATTGATATTTGTCAGATTTTTTCTTTAAGGAGCATAAAAAGGCAAAATTTCTTTAAACGATTCTCGTTTTCAAGAAATTTCACCTATAAATTCATGTCAAATCATATCGTTTTTCACTTAATCTCTCAGATTAAGATTAGATTGATTGATTATTTATTTATCAAAATCAGCATAACCATTTTCATCGAAGAAGACAGTCGTACCGTCTTGGAAAGTAATCCATGTGTTTGTCACACGTTCTCCAAGAACTGATTCGTAGTATTCTACTCCTTTTGGTGTGCTGATTGGGCTACCTTTAACTTGACGTCCCAAATTATCAAAGTAATATTCTTTACCATCGATATTTTGGCGTCCTGTTACAGCCTTACCATCTTTGAAGTAGTACCAAACATTGTTACCAGTTGTCAAGAAACGGTTATTGAGACGCTCACCTGAATCTTTGTCATAGTAAGAAAGTGATCCGTCAGCATTCTTAACAAAGTCGCCTTTGACTTGACTACCATCTTCTTTGAAGTAATAGTTTTTACCACCAACACTATAGGCACCTGTCACGATTTCACCATTATCTTTGGCGTAGTACCATGTCTTACCACCATCAAGAGTGAAGAAATCAGATTTGACTTGGCTTCCATCAGCATTGAAGTAATAGTTAAGGTGGTCAATCGTTTGACGACCTGTAGCGAGGTTACCATCCTTATCAGCATGGTACCACTTGCCGTTCACTTCGAAGAACTTGTCTTTAACCTTGTAACCATTATCTACAGTGTAGTAGCTAATCTTGCCATTTTCAGTAACAAATTCACCTTTAACTTGGGCACCATTTGCACGGAAGTAATAGTCGTGACCGTCCAAAGTAAGGGCACCTGTCACATTTTTACCAGCTGCATCACGGTAGAACCATGTTGAGCCATCTGTTGTGTAGAATTCACCCTTCTTAGCTTGTGCATAGCCTTGATCGTTGAATTCATACCAGATACCATCGATTTCTGCCCAACGATTTGTGTAGGCATTACCTGAATTTTTATCAAAGAAGTAGAGTTTTCCGTCTGGAGTCACATACTTAGTACCTTTAGCTTGGAAGCCATTTTCATCAAAGTATTGCAATCCTCCACCAGCATAAGTCAAGCCAACAGCCATTTCTCCAGTTGGTGAGAAATAACGGAATTTAGCTTCTGTTTCTGAAGTACCTTCTTTCGGTACATCGAATACAAAGTAACCATCTTTGTATTGCTCACCAAAGCTACCAAAGTAATAATATTTACCATCTTGTTGATAAATAGAATCACGAAGCTGTACACCATTTGGCAAGAAGAAATAAGTCTTACCATCGATATCTTGACGACCAGTCAACATATAACCTTCTTTATCGAAGTAATAGTAATTTCCAGCATATTTAATGAAAGCATTCTTAGCTTGGAAACCACTATTATCAAAGTAGGCCATACCCTTACCATCATAGTAGAAACCTGTCTTACCACCTTGGTCTGTCAAAGGTTTTGGCAAGAAGATGCCATTATCAGTAACTTGATAATAGCGACCAGTAGCATCGTTACTGAGAACATAACGATTACCACGACCAAGGATATTAGTACCATTCATGTACTTAGCAGACCATTGCTTGATTTTAACAGATGGATCAATCTTCTTACCAGTTGATATCATCACATCTTCAAACAACTGTGGATATTTCTTTTGGAGCTCATCAAGGAACTCACCACCATATTGAGCTTGGAAGTCCTTACCTGATGATTTAGAATTTGCAACATATAAAGTGTTATTGATATAAGCATTGGCCTTTGGAGTACCATAACTATTTGCACGTGTTGCTGTTACAACTTCTTGTCCTGGCAATTGGTAAAGTTGATCTGGAACCCAGTCAGCAATTGCTTGAATACCTTGCTTGTGAAGCGCCTTAAGTGCATCACGAAGATCTTCTTTAGAACCATATTTGTTATTCTTACTCATGGCAAGGTCATATCGGTCAGTAAAGGCATAGCCATTTTGGATAACAGAATCAAGGAAGGTACGGTCATCAGCCGATACAAATTGAGGAGCCATCTCTAATGATGTGATTCCCCATGACTTGAAGAGTTCTGCGTTTTCTGCAATCAATTTATTAGTATATTGGCTATCTTTTTCAACAAAATCTTGGAAGTTTGAGAAACCTTCATAGATAACTTGTGAGTCCAATGCTTCAGTAGCAGAAAATGTCTTGTCAAGTTTCTTATCTGAACCTTTAACACGGATATCTTGGTTATCAGGCGCACCTACTGGTACCCAAACACCAAGATAACCTCTCATATCAACAGTTCGATACCCCTTGATTTCATCTCCACTGAAAGACAAGTTTCCTTCAGCATCAGTGTATTTAATTTTTCCAGCTGCTGCTGCATCATTTTCGTAAGTGACAATTCCCTTATCAGTACCAAGAAGTAATGGACGGTAGGCTTGGTTAGCATGAAGTTTACCCATGTTAACTTTCAAAGTACCATCACCCAATGAGAAATCCTGATTATTGGCAATAAGGGTCAACATACCAGAATGTTTACTTGTTTCTGCTACACCCGTAGTTTGGTCAGCAGTCATAATATCTTTACCGTAACGAACAGATGACAAGATTTCTTTTCCATTGAACGTGTCGACTTTCATCGATTGTCCACCTGAAACATATTTCATACGGTTCTTCAAGAGTGTTGTGATAGCATCATAGTAAGGAGACTTGGTAGCCATATATTGGCCGTTATCCGTATAAAGATCTCCATAATAAACACGAGTTACCTGCTCCATATTTTGAAGAATCAAAGCATAGGCGGCTGGAATATTGTTAATAGTATAACGTTTTTCTGCCTTCTTCATATCTTCATTATAGATTTCAAAGGCACGTTTCAATTCAGCATCAGTCATGGTATAACCATCTGATTTTGGATTGATTTCTTTTTGAACAATATCACGAATGATATCTTGAACAAGGTTATCATGAGCACGCGCAAAGATATAGTTAGCTTGTGTATCTCCGTACTTACTATTATTTGTACGGTCTGTCAAACTGCTAGTAATCAAATCTTTCAATGAAGATCCAGATCCATAAAGTGCACCCATAATTGCATAACGAAGGTTATTATCCATGGCAAGGGCTGCACCATCATGTTTTTGATTATAAGCATTATCATTTAAATCCCAAGCTTCAAGGATAGAAATGTGAGCAAGTGCATTTGCTTCAGATTTATCCACACCAAAGGCTGCACGGAAGTAGTTTGTATAAACTTGGAGAAGGTCAGCATCGACATTGTCAACTGCATCAACACGGATACCATCAAAGTTAGCATCCTTATCACCCATAACAATTGATCCCCAGTTCACAAGATAGTGAATTTGGTTCAACTGCTCAGCTTGCACAACTGGGTTTGAGTTATCAACGTCATTGGCAAGTAGGAATTCATAACCACCCAAGTATCTTCCTGTACCATTTAGAGAACCATCTTGGTTACTTGGTGTACGGTTAAGCAAACGGTAATCAGAATTTGCCCAAGGTGTCTTGTCATTATTGACATAAAGAAGAGCTCCCCCTTGAAGGTGGTCAGCAAGGGTATAGTTTTCAGTTGTAGTATTCCACTGGTCTTGTTCTTTTACAAAAGACTCAATTGCTTGACGAAGCCATTCAGTTGATTTTTTAGCTGAAATTTCTTGTTCAATCTTAATTTGAATTGTCTTAGCAGCTGCATTCAATTCAGATTGACTTTGGCTGGTTGAATAAGTTGCGTTAAGATTAAAGTGTTTAGAGAAAGTATTGAGGTAGGCTACTTGTGTATCTACATCAGGCCACCATGCCATCAAAAGTGGACGGAAATCTTTCTCAGTTGACACACGCCATTTTTCACCATTTTCCAAAATAGTGACTGGACGGTACCAGCTGTTTGGTGTCAAGTACCCATCTACCAACTCGAAGCTTTCCTTCTTAGAATCGTAAGCACGGTTATGTGAAGAAAAAGCATCAACTAGATTAGTTGTACCTGGTGTGAATGAGTGTGTTGATGTGCTTGTCAAAGCACCGTCTTTACCGAAGTAAAGCAACTGGCCATTAACTGAAACAGCAAAATTTGTTTTGTATGAACCATCTTCTTTGACATAATAGTATTTACCATCAACTTGTTTGATGTTGTTCAAAGAGAGCGCTGCTGTTTCTTCTTTTTCAGTAACACCAGATTTTGGTTTTTCAGCTACTGTAAGCGTTGTATCTGTCGCTGTTGCAGCTGGTGTTTCTGTTGTCGCACCATTTGCTACTGCTGCACGATCAGTTGTTGCTGGTGTTGCAGTATTAGTAGTTGTATCTGCTGCAGTGGTTGCTGCCGCAGGAGTTTCGACTGTTGCAGCATCAGCAGCCTTATCATTTGTTGTTGCTGTCGCATCTGTCGTAGCAGTTGCTGCAGGAGCGGCTACTTCATGCGTTTCAACGACAACATCGCTTTCAGCTGTCGTAGAGGCAACTGGTTGAGTTGTTTCATCAGCTGAAACCTTTTGATTGGCAACTGTAGCACCACCTACGATAGAGGCAAGTGCTGCCGAAGTGACGGCAATCGTCACCCACTGCTTCTTAACTTTGTGAAGCTTATAATGTACCTTTTTTCCCATTTTAGGTCCTCATTTCATTTTCCTAGTTTGAATAAAATCTACATAATTCAAACAATTTCATTATAGCATATTTTTTTCAGTCAACTAGAGTCTTTATCAAATCATTTCAATTTTTAATCATATTGTAAATTGATTAACATTTCGACAAATATTAAAGACTACCAAATGTAGAAAACGGTAGTCTTTTTCTATTTTTAGGAAAGTTTTTAGAGGTAATTTAATAAGCTATCTCTATTCAATCAGTAGCAATTTAAAAGTCAGCTATTAAGCAAAAACGACGTTATGTTGGACCCTGTAGCTAACTAAAAAGAGCAAGGTTTCTGTGACTAATTTTGCCAGAACCAGTCCTAAACCAATAGCAACTAGACTACTAAGTAAGAAATAGTTACAGGCCAGGAGAACCAAGACCAACATAAAGTAGCGAACACTCGATCTAAAGAGAGAGCTTGTCGGATTAAAGACCACATTAGCGTTCAGTAGACACTGGCTGGAAGCCGAAATCACACGAGCTAGCACGACCGAAAGGAGCAGATTCTTCGTCAAGGCAAAGAGCACAAATAAGGCTGTTGCATCAATGACTGAGGCCAAGACGGCCGTGCCAGAGAACTTTAAAAAAGGGCTGTAAATACGGATGGAATCACGAATGGGCCGAAAGTGCGAACTTTTATTTTCCTCCAGATAAACGGTTTCGATAGGGACTTCAGAGATTTGGTGGCCTGACTTTTTGGCTTCAAGCAACATATTAAACTCGTACTCGAAACGATTGCCATCCAGATTAAGAAGCCATGGAATCAGGTCGGTTGACATGCCTCGAAGCCCTGTCTGAGTATCTGTTACCTTTTGGCCAGTTACTAGACGGAAAAGTCCAGCAGTTACCTTATTTCCAAAGCGGCTACGTGCTGGCACCTTACCAACAAAGGCACGCGCACCCAAAACAAGATGACTTGGATTTTCCTCGGTTGCCTTGGCCACACGGACAATATCTTTAATCAGATGCTGACCATCACTGTCAACTGTGACAATAGGTTGCGCCGAAAGGTGCTGACTGACTACTTCTTCTTGAATGTGAGCAAAGGCAGTTTTGAGAGCAGCTCCTTTTCCTTTATTGACAGGATGGGTAAGGACAGTCGCTCCAATAAAAGCCGTTTCGTCGTAATAGTCGTTATAGCCTGGGCCACTCCCATCATTAACAACAATAATACGGGCTTTAGGGAGTTTTATGGTAATATCTTGAACCACCTGAATCAGGCGTTTGTCTGGTTCATAAGCTGGAATAATAATATACATAGGCACTTCCTTTCTGTTTCATCCTATGACTCTTTAGTGACCTCCTCCAAAGCCACCTGATTGCCCACCACCTTGGGGACCACCGCCACCTTGAGGGCCACCGCCGCCAGGCATTGAGTTTTCAATCTTAGTTTGTTTCTCACCATTGATAGTAATGTCACCACCGGTATAGGTCGCTGAACCATCAAAGTCAAAGCCAGACTGACCAGTCAAATTAATCGTTCCACCCGATACAATAATATCGCCGTTAGAATCGATTGGGTCGGTATCGCCTTGGCCAACCTCAACATTTAGGGTTCCACCGGTCATCTTGAAGAAAATCTCACTTTGACTGGCATTAGCATTGGCAGCATTAACACCATCGTCCGTTGCATAGACATCGATGTCTCCGCCATTGATGGTCACAGATTTACCTTCGATACCTTCAGTTGATTTTTCAACCTTGTAAGTACCACTATCAATAATCAGGTCGCCGGACGCATGAATACCGTCGTCACCAGCCTTGATGGTCATGGTATTGTCAGACAGATACATGGTACCTACTGAGGTGTCGTCATCATTGTCGACCTTGACACCATCTTCTTCCGCTTCAATGGTCATAGTTGTTCCTGTGATATTGAGTTCATCATTGACATTGAAGGCATCACCGACTGAGGAAATCTTATAGGTACCGCCAGTTATATGAAGGCTGTCATTGGCTTTAATACCGTTGTTTTTCTTGGCATCAATGTTTAGGGTGCCTGTACCGTTAATGGTCAAATCTCCTTTAGAGAAAATCACAGCATCCGCATCTTCATCACTATTAGAACTTGAATCAGAAAGTGTGTTTGTAGTGCCATCTTTAAGTGTCAGATAGACATGACCAGCTTTTGTGGCATTGATTGCTGCATTTGTATTTGTCATGGTAGCACCATCCAAAACAATATGGACATCGTCTGAATCACCAGCGTCTACCTTGATTTGCACACCGTCGGATTTTCCTGAAATGACGTAGGTCCCTGCTTTAGAGATGGTTACAGTTGAACCTGATAGGGCTGCACCATCACCTGAAACATCCGCAGATGAGCCTGATAACTTAATCTTAGTAGCTGAGCTTTCGTTATAAGAGGTATCAGAATCTTTAGAAGTAAAATAGTTGCTGTTGCTGTTGTTGTTCTTATTTGTTTTCTTACTGGTCGTTGCTGTTACAGCACTTGTTTTTGATGTCGTGCTTGACGTCGTCCCAGTTGACTGACTGCTTGATTGGCTACAAGCTGTCATGACTGTTAGGGCAGTCGCACAAGTTAATAAAGTCGTCCATTTTTTTAGTTTTTTTGATTTCATATTATTTCCTCTCGTGTTCGTTTGGATGATTACAGTTTACGGGACTTACCTAAAACATTTCTAAAGGTTAACTAAAATTTATCTTAAGTTAAGTTTGGTGAAAGTTTGGCTTAGGACTTCTTTCAGAAAAGTCCCATAGACTAATAGGCGAGCAAATGAATACTTTGTATAGTAGTACTTTTGCTCTCAACTTAATTTTCTACTAAAAAATAAAAGCCAAATCTTGAATTGACGGCTTTGTATCTTATTTAATTGAACACGCCTACAACTCGGGGGAAAAAGATGGGCCCTGCTTGGAGATAAACTCCTGCGGCTGGTCCCCCTATTTTCCTGGGAGTTGCTTTACGGCTTTGTATCTTATCTAAAAAAGGAGTTTTTCATGGTTAAACAATTGGAAACACGTTTTAAACGTATTGAAACAAAATATGTGGTCTCAAAGGACAATCTTGAAGACCTGCTCGCTGATCTTAAGGAGTATTTAGTGGAGGACGATTATCCGACTTCTACCATTTCAAATATTTACTTTGATACGGATAATTTCGACGTCATCCAAGATGCCCTAGATGGTAATCACCGTCAAGAGAAAATCCGCATGCGTACCTACCTAGCCAATCCCAAAATTGATAGTAAGGTCTTTTTAGAGGTAAAAGCCAAAGATGATGAAGGAATCGGCCATAAGTTTCGTCTCGTTTCAACTCCGCTTGCCATCACTAACTTGATGACAGATGGTAAGAACCATGGTCAAATCACTGACCGCCAGCTCTTACAGGATATTCACCACTTACGTCAACGCTACGATGAGGGGCTCAAACCTCGTATGTATATCTACTACGACCGTTTTTCGATGAAAGAAAAAGAGACTATCGAAGGCTATGCCTACAATAAAGTACGTGTTACCCTTGACCAAAATCTGACTTACCGTGATGAAGACGTCAGTCTCTTTAAGGGAAATCATGGTTCTCCCCTTCTAGATGAAGATACGATAATCATGGAAATTAAGGCACCTGGGCAAAAATCAGACTGGCTTCAAGCTATCTTAGACAAACATGGTTTGGAAGAGCAAAAGTTCTCAAAATACAGCTGTGCCTACCATAAATCTCAAGGTCTAGACTACGGACCACGTCCAGCACAAGAAAAAGGAGCTACTGCCTATGTCTAATCTTTTCAATTCTATCTTTAACGATGCTACCGCAACCGCTAGCCCTCTTCAACTCATGCTGGCCTTACTGGTCAGCCTTGTTTTAGGATTGGCTCTAACCTGGACTTATAAATACCGAACCCTCTACACCAGAGAATTTGTCATTAGTTTGACCCTGCTTCCATGTTTGATGACCCTAGTTATCTTCCTTGTCAATGGCAGTTTGGGGACCTCTATCGCCGTGGCAGGGACCTTTAGTCTCATTCGTTTTCGTTCAGCGACTAGTGGTTCCAGAGAGCTAATCGCCGTCTTTATGGCCATGATTATTGGTCTGGCATCTGGGACAGGATATCTCTTACTGGCCGTCCTCTTCACCGCCTTTCTATTGGCTGTTTGGCTTCTTTTAGAAAATCGTCAAAGTCGTACCGACAACCAACGTCGTAGACTCCTGACCATTAACGTCTCCTACCAAGACCTAATTGACCAAAAAATCACTAAAACCTTGCTTAATTTCACCAGTGAATGCGACCTAATTTCCCTTAATACCACAGGTGGAGGCGAAACCATGCAACTGGTCTACGAAGTGGACTTGAATCCCCAAGTGGACGACTTCCAATTGACTAACCACCTGATTTCAAACATTAAAAATTGTGACCTTGCCCTAACCAAAAAAGCTAAGAAGAAAAAGAATTTGTAAGACAAAAAGACATCTCCGACTGATTTTCGGAGATGTTTTTACATGTTTTGAGGTTAACATTTTCACTTAGCTGTAACCCCACTTTTAACGGCCTAGTATGGCAGTCTAGCTTATCGATCAAAATCAAAATACTTTCTAATCATCTTCATCTTGGACAACCTTACCATCTTGTACGTTAAAGGTATAGCCAATGTGATTGTAATTATCTTCATCAATTGAGTAAAAATAAAATTCGTACTCTCCGTCTGGTAGCTTGCTAGCATCCAGTTTAGTTGTGGCCTCTTCTAAATCTTTCTTACTAGTATTATCTGTATCGCCTACTTCTATTCTCATAGTAACAAGGTGTTCTTCAATCATTGTTTGGTAGGGAATTTGATAATACCCATAAAAATCATCCTTCCCGTTTTTACGGTTTTCCTCAGCTAAATGCTTTTTACGATTACCAGCCTCTTGATCAATCGTAGTATTATCGCTGAAGGAGAATTCTTCGATATCAAGGCCTAACGATTGCTTTTTAAGCTCCTTAAAGAGTTTTTGCTCTTCTTTTTTTACAGATTTTTGTTGTAAGTAGCTTTCCCAGTAATGACCAGGGGTCTTATATTCTTCACCATTAACTGTCCAGTCCAGGTTAAAAGTAATTTGTGAATCTAATGATATGGTTTGATTATCGTAGGTTTCCTCTGAATAGGTATAATCAACATAAATACCATCTGAATCTAGAAACACCTTTTTGATAAGCTTAACTTGGACCTTTCCCTTAAAACCATTATGAGCCAAGATTTTTTGCGTTTTTTCCCCTAGCCTTGAAGTAAGAATTTGGCAGTACAACTTTACAACCAACTAAAAGACTAGAACAGAGGAGGAGAATAGCTAAGCAAGAAAGCTTTAAAATATTAGGAGTATTTTTCTTCATAGGACATCCTTCCTTTCCTCAATGATTTGTATAAATAAGCACACCAAATCCTTCAAATAAAACGAGCTTTCTTCACTCCTATTATAGCATTTTAAAGCGCTTTCTTATGGTGGTTAGAAGGATAAAAGATTAGGATGTATCCAGCAAAAAAGCCTGAATATCACTTCAGGCTTTTCATCTTAGTTCAAATCGATTGATATAATCCTTAATAATCCGTTACTTCTTTTCGGTCATGGACATTGCTTTGTTTGCCTTGACGGGCTTTAAGAACAGCTTCAACGTCTTCAGGACTAACCCCTGTTTCAACGAGCATGACTGCTAGGTGATAAAGGACGTCTGCTGTCTCGTTGGCAATTTCTTCTTTATCAGCATTTTTAGCTCCGATCACAACTTCTGTTGCTTCTTCGCCAACTTTTTTAAGAATCTTGTCTAGACCCTTGTCAAAAAGGTAATTGGTATAAGACCCTTCTTTGGGATTTTTTTTACGATCTAAGGCTTCCTTATAAAGTGTTTCTAACATAGCTACTCCTATCTATCTTGATTGTCATCATATATATCCGTAAAGAAACAGCTGTAGGCTCCTGTATGGCAGGCTGCTCCTTCTTGTTCCACAGCGATAAGCAGGGTGTCCTGATCACAATCTGTCTTGATGCTTTTGACATGTTGGAAATGGCCAGATGTGGCTCCCTTATGCCAAAGCTCATTTCTGGAACGGCTCCAGTAATGCATTTGTTTGGTCTCAAGGGTTAACTGATAGGACAGCTCATTCATATAGGCCAACATGAGCACCTGTCCCGTCTTGTAATCTGTCACAATGACTGGTACCAGTCCGCCTTGTTTGTCAAAATCAAGTTTAACCTCTGTCATTGTCTCACCTCGATTCCTGCATTTGCCAAGACTTGTTTGGTTTCGCCTATATTTACCTCACCAAAGTGGAAGATAGAGGCTGCCAGAGCACCCGTCGCTGTTGTCTTTTCAAAGACTTCTACAATATCCTCAATATTTCCTGCACCACCAGAGGCAATGATTGGAACATCGACGACCTCCGCTACACGATTGAGCATTTCCAAATCAAAACCAGACTTAGTGCCGTCCTTGTCCATGCTGGTTAAGAGAATTTCTCCAGCCCCCAAAGCGACGACTTCTTGAGCCCATTGGATGAGGTCCCTACCTGTATCCTTACGGCCTCCCGCCACAAAGACATGCCAGCTCCCATCAGCCATCTTTTTAGCATCAATCGCAGCCACTACACACTGATTCCCGAATTTTTGAGCACAATCAGCAATTAGTTGCGGATTGGCAAGGGCTGAGGAATTGACGGCAACCTTGTCAGCACCGGCTTTGAGCATCTTGTTCATGTCTTCAACTGAACGGATACCACCACCAACCGTGAAGGGGATAAAGACCTGATCGGCAACACGACGCACCATATCAACCGTTGTTTCACGATTATCCGAAGTCGCTGTGATGTCCAAGAAAACAAGTTCGTCACAACCAGCTTCATAATAAGCACGCGCAGAATCAACAGGGTCACCAACATCTGTCAGATTCACAAAATTAACCCCCTTGACAACACGGCCATCCTTGACATCCAAACAGGGAATAATACGTTTCTTAAGCATATTAACCTCCGAAAGCCTTGAGCTGGTCTAATGTGATATTGCCGTTATAGTAGGCTTTGCCGACAATGGTTCCTGCCACACCAATCTCTTCTAGGTGATCTAAGTCAGCTACTTCTGCAATTCCACCTGAAGCAATGACTTTGGCGGTTGTGAGTTCAGATACCAAACGTTTGTAGTGATCAAGATTGGGTCCTGTCAGTGTGCCATCTCGATCAACATCAGTATAGACAAAGAGGGTTACGCCCATCTTTTCCATTTCCTTAGCCAAGGTGATGTAGTCCACATTGCTTGTTTCCAACCAACCTTCGGTAGCGACAAACCCTGCCTTGGCATCAATACCTACGACAATTTTATCGGCACCAAATTCCTCTAAAGCTGCTCGAACGAAGTCAGGATTTTTAACGGCCATTGAACCGATAATGATACGGTCGATGCCAACTTCCAAATAGTCACGAATCTGCTCCAAGGTACGGATACCGCCACCAACTTCGATGCCAAGTCCAGAAACCTTCTTGACCTCTGCAATCAAGTCACGGTTAGTGGCACGACCATCTAGGGCACCGTCCAAGTCGACGACATGAATAAATTGAATGCCCGCATCCTTAAAGGTCTTTGCCTGCTCAATAACATCTGGATTGACAACGGTTTGTTGGTTGAAATCTCCTTTAAAGAGACGAACAGCCTGTCCATCCTTAATATCAATTGCTGGTAGAATTTGCATCTCCCCTACCATCCTTTCTAACTAAAAAGTCTTTGCTCTCACTAGCTTCTAGGCTTTACATAACCCTGCAAACTTTTCAAGAATACCTAAGCCAATATCCCCTGATTTTTCGGGATGAAATTGGGCCCCATAAACATTATCTTTATGAATCATGGCTGGCACTTCAATACTATAATCTGCGGTAACATCAATGTATTGGCTAGGGACATCTGTGAAATAACTGTGAACGAAGTAGACAGCTTGTCCATCTAAACCATCTGTCAAAGGGCTGGCTTGCTTAACAGCCAAATCATTCCACCCCATATGTGGGACAGGTTGCTCCTTGCTGGCTGGAATAGGACGGCAGACCCCTGGAATAAAGCCAAGACCATCTGTTTCTTCATGTTCCAGTCCTTTTTCTGTTAAAATCTGCATGCCTAAACAAATTCCCAAAAGAGGAACTCCCTGTGCGACAGCCTCTTTGATAACAGCTACCAAGCCTCTTCGCTCCAACTCTGCCATAGCCGTTGGATAGGCACCTACACCAGGTAAAATCAAACCATCTGCCGCTAGGATTTTTTCTTTATCGGCAGACAATTCTGCAGTCACACCAATCTTTTCAAGGGCACGCAGAACATTTGCAGTATTCCCCGCATCGTAATCAATGACAATAATCATAGCATCCCCTTTGTCGAGTTTACGCCGTGAATGTCAGGATTGATTGTGATTGCCTCACGCAAGGCACGTCCTGTAGCCTTGAAAAGACTTTCTGACTTGTGGTGATTGTTTTTTCCGTGGAGAATCTTGAGGTGGAGATTCATTTGAACATTGAAAGCCAAGGCTTGGAAAAATTCTTCAACCAGTTCTGTGTCAAAATTACCCAATTTTGGATTATCAAAACTAGCATCAAAGACCAAGAAGCCACGTCCAGACAAGTCTAAACTTGCCATTCCGAGGGTTTCATCCATAGGTACAAAAGCCGTTCCATAACGGTTGATTCCTGCTTTATCGCCCAAGGCCTCTTTAAGAGCTTGACCAAGGACAATACCGACATCTTCAACGGTGTGGTGACTATCAACCCAAAGGTCGCCATCAGCCTTAACCACCAAAGACATACGACCGTGGCGGGCAAACAAGGTCAACATGTGGTCAAAAAATCCGATACCTGTTTGAATGTCTACTGGTTCTTGAGCATCTAAATTGAGGCTTAACTTAATTTTGGTTTCAAAGGTATTACGTTCAATTTCTGCTTGTCTCATAACTTCTTCCTCTACTCTCTCAATTATTGTCGTTTCTGACTTCAATTGCCTTGGCGTGGGCCTGCAAACCTTCCGCATAAGCCAAGGTTGTGATATCATGCTGAGCTTTATTGACTGCTGCCTTGTCGTATTGCGTATATTGGATGCGTTTGACAAAATCGTGCACGCCTAAAGCTGATGAAAAGCGACTAGTCGCTGTCGTTGGAAGAACGTGGTTGGCACCTGCATAGTAGTCGCCAATTGGTTCGCTGGTAAAGTGACCAAGAAAGACGGAACCAGCATTTTCCACTTTTTCCAAGTAATCATAAGCATTGTCCATAGCAATTTCCAAATGTTCTGGCGCAACCAAGTTCATGAGTTCGAACATGGCATCTGTATCATTGGCAATAATAATACGACCGTTATTTTCGATAGATGGACGCGCAATCGCTTCACGTGGCAAAAGCTTGAGTTGACGTTCAATCTCACTTTCAACCGCATCAGCCAAGGCTTCAGAATCTGTGACCAAAATGGCACGTGCGCGTGTGTCGTGCTCTGCTTGAGACAAGAGGTCAGCTGCCACATAGGTTGGATTGGCACTACTATCAGCAATAACACCAATTTCTGATGGCCCTGCAATCATATCAATACCGACAATACCGTAAACTTGTTTCTTAGCAGTCGCCACGAAAATATTACCAGGACCTGTAATCTTGTCCACCTTTGGAATCGTTTCTGTACCAAAGGCCAAGGCCGCAACCCCTTGAGCCCCACCGACTTGGTAAATGCTATCCACACCAGCCAATTTTGCAGCTACCAGAATCGCAGGAACAAAGTGCTCTTGAGGCGGCGTAATCATAATAATCTCTTTAACCCCAGCAATTTTGGCAGGAATAACATTCATAAGAACTGATGACGGATAAGCCGCGGTTCCTCCAGGCACATAAACACCCACACGATTGATGGGACGAATCAATTGACCACGAATAACGCCCTCACTTGGTTGGTCCTCAAAACCAGTCTCCAACTGATGTTTGTGATAGGATTCAATGTTTTCTTTGGCATTAACTAGGGCTTGGTAAACCTCTGGATCAATCTCTTTAAAGGCTTGATCAATCAAGTCCTGTCCAACTTCAAAATCAGTCAAGCCAACCTTATCAAATTTAGCTGAATAGTCACGAAGGGCCTCGTCTCCACGTTTTTTAACGTCTTCAATGATAGCCTGAACCGTGCTTTCAACATCTCTATTTTCTTTTGACAGTTCCAATTGCTCCTGATAAAGAAGCTCCGCAATTTCTTTATTTGTTCCAGTTAATCGTTTCATTCGAACGGTACCTCCTCGTTCCCTACAAGTGATTCAATCTTACAAATGAATGGTAGAACTTCCTTGTTATTTTTCAAAGAAGCCTTATTAACAATCATTCGTGCTGAAATCCTGCAAATATCTTCATAAACTTTTAAGCCATTAGCAACAAGGGTATTCCCTGTTTCCACAATATCGACAATGGCATCCGCTAGACCAATGACCGGGGCAATCTCAACACTCCCCTGAATCGAAATGATCTCAACATCCTCACCTTTTTGATTAAAATAGTCCGTCGCAATAGTTGGATACTTGGTAGCGATACGTTTACGCTTATGGTCATCAGGGTTATAGTCTTCTGTTGATGCTACGGAGAATTTACAAAGGCCAAAATTAAGGTCTAACATTTCCAAATAGCCTGTCGGATGTTCAACCAAAACATCCTTTCCGACAATCCCAATATCTGCGACACCATGTCGGACATAGGTGGTCACATCTGGTGCTTTGACTAGGAGAAAACGAAAACGTTTGTCAGGACTTTCGAAAATTAAATTACGGCCCTTATCAGCCATGAAGGACATGTCAAAGCCAGCTTTCTCTAGTAATTTAACCGTATCTTTCTCAATACGCCCCTTGGTCAAGGCAATTGTGATTTGATTGCTAGTCATCCAAGTCACCTCCAAATTCCACATCATCATGCACTGCTTGATAGACCGAATCGACATCAATCGCCCAACCAACCGCTGTTAACTCGGTAGCACCAAAGCGTTCAAACAGTTTATCGTAACGGCCACCTGATACAAAGGCATCTGGTACCTTATCACCGAAGACCTTAAACATCATGCCCGTGTAGTAAGGCACTGTTGGCAATTGAGCCAAATCAAGCGTCGTCTCTGGAAGACTATCTGATAAGCGATTGGTTAAGACTTCCAAACTATCCAAGGCCGTCAAAAAGGCTTCACTGTCTGTCAACTCTCTAGCCTTGGTCAAAACAGCCTTGGTCTCACCAAAGAGGAATGGCAACTGTTCCAAGACCTTGTCATATTGACTTGGATTTTCTTTGGTGAATTCCTTGAGCCCTGTGATTGACTTATCACGGATATAAGCCGCCAACTCTGCTTCTTTTACAGCTGGAAGGTCTAATTCTTCAAAAATGAGTTGCAAGAGGCGAGCATGTGAAAACTCAAACTTATAATTTTTGACACCGGCAGCATCCAGAGCCTCTTTAGCAGATATCACAGCTTCTTCCATGGCCTGATGAACGGGGAAGCCTATAATCTCAATACCAGCCTGCGTATGCTCATTGGATAGGCCACGCATCTCCTCATTGTAGTTAAAGACTTTTCCAGAGTATGAAAATTTAATGGGTGTATGAACTTGTGTCGAAGCAATCACGCGCCCAATTTGGCTGGTAATATCCGGACGTAAACTAACAAGATCTCCATTTTTATCAAAGAAATTGTAGTTACCATTGTCCACAACATCGCTAAAGACTTCGAAATGCTCCAAGGTTGGTGTCTCTATTCGAAGGAAACCTTTTGTCATCAACAAGTCACAGATACGATGCTCAATCTGATACATGGTACGGGCACGTTTGAAAAGTTTATCGTGCATTCCTAAGGCTAATGTCGTTTTTTTCATGCTTGTAACTCCTGTATTGTCATTAGTACTCGCTCCATCTCATCCTGAGTTCCAATAGAGATGCGTAGCCTGTCTGAAATACGCTCCACTTTTGGAAAATAACGGACATAAATTTTCTTACTTTGGAGATAGTCAAACAATTGGCCTGCAGTCACTCCGTGTGGTTTGACCAAAACAAAATTGGTTTTTGAAGGAAGCACATCAAAGCCAATGGCCTTCAATTCTTGGCTAAACCAGTCACGTGTGGCCATAATCTTAGAGCAGCTATCTTCATAATAATCCCAAGACTGAACGGCTGCAGTCGCCAAAACTTCTGCGATGCTATCCACATTATAGGGATTGACCGAATTCTTAACGGCATTAATCACAGCCATTAGCTTTGGACTTCCGATGCCATAGCCAACACGCAAGCCTGCAAGTGAGGCGTCCTTAGAAAAGGTCCTTGTGATAAACACATTGTCATACTTTTCTAGGAGAGGTAAAGCAGTCTCCCCACCAAAGTTAATATAGGCTTCGTCAATAATCACAACTACTGACTGGTTGGCCTTTACGATTTCTTCAATTTGATCGAGAGGTTTATAAATACCTGTTGGCGCATTTGGGTTAGTAAGGACAATCCCACCATTTTCAACCAGATAATCTTGAGTATCAATCTCAAATGAAGAGTTCAAGGGCACTTCTCTAAATGGGATGCGATACAAATCTGCCCATACCTTGTAAAAACCATAGGTCAAATCTGGAAACAAGACTTCTTCCTCGCTATTAAAGAAAGCAAGAAAAGCCATTGACAAAATATCGTCTGACCCGTTTCCAATAATCACTTGATCGGCAGGAACACCTAACTGTTCAGATAAGGCTTGACGCAAAGCCGCTTGATCCAAAGTCGAATACTTGCGTAACTGATGGGCATCAAAGGATGCTAAAGCTTGATGGACTGCTGGACTTGGTCCATAGGCATTTTCATTAGTATTCAACTTAATGATATTTTTCTCAGCAGGCTGACTACCTGCCACATAGGGTTCAATCTTTCGTAATCCTTTGATTTCCATAGTTTATCCTTTCTGTTCAACTCCAACTAAGTGTACGGCTAGCTACAAATACTAAAAGCAAGTATAACAAAAAACGCCCTCGCAAAAACAACTTTTGCAAGGACGTTGGCACGTGGTTCCACCTTAATTCGAACAGGGGTCACCCCCTCTTCCTCATGAAGTCACAAGGTCTCTCTTGTAACTCCCAGTCTCTAACGGAACCAACCGTCGTACACTACTGTCATCCAGAGTTCGCATACGCTCTCAAGAATGTGTCGTCTTTGATCTCATGCGTTCTCAGCTTCCCGCATTCTCTGTGAAACGATCTGACTTTTTCTATCAACGATTTCGATTTTAATTTATTTTACCTGAAAATTCAGAATAAAGCAAGTCTTTTTTGTATATTTTTATAAAAATTTGAAAATCATGTATATTTAATAGCAGAAACAAGCCTTTTGAGACTTTCCTTAGGTGATGACGGACGCGGGTGAAATGATTCGGTGGATGATTCTAGCCATCCAAAAAGTTCCATGCCTAAGTTTTGAACCTCATGTCTCAAAAGTTCCTAGCACCAGAAATACTATAAATTCAGGTATTTCCATCACTACAGACAGTCTTGTTCTATCTAAATTCCTACCACAAGAAAATCAGGCTCAGTTATTTTTATGAAAATATCTTTAAGTTATTTCCCAATTTAAAATAATTTCTTCCTATCATGGTTTGTATATTTATCCTAAATATTTTTTCAAAGTAAGACAAAAAGCCTGAAGCACAGCTCCAAGCTCTTATTTTAAGCCAATTTTCTAGGTCTGATAAATCCTGTCATAACACTCAAACAGAGCAGCCCTACAGCAACATACCAATAAGGCATATCCACGCTAGTCGTACGACCTGAAACCTCAACGATTCCCTTAACCAAGCAGGCACTAGCAACAACTGCAATAGACGAATTAAAGAGTAGTTTTGAAAGACGTGTTCTCACCCAAGACATTCCCACTCCTGTTAGCAGATAGATAAGTGCTCCAGCCAATGGGGCAAAAAACATCATACGCATAAACATGGACGATTCCCCATAAGAAAAGCGTTCATAAACAAAGGTAAATAGAAGGCTAAAAATGGTTAGACCGATATAAGTGAAAAAGTGCTTGCTGGCTGATTTTTTAGTAACCGATGTAAACAATATCGCTCACCGCCCTTTCTGAAATTTTGTTTCCGTTTGTGGTTGGCTTATTAATGACTTGACCATTGAAGTACATAGTTGATGAGCCACCACCGTCAAGGTTGTAGGCTGTCGTCACACCATATGATTTCATCAACTCTGCCATTTCATAGAGGGTCAACCCTGACGATTCACTGGTACGACCATCAGAGACAATGACAATATAATGCACACTGCCATCACTCTCTTCGATGACCCCGATGGCTGTACGCGGATTATCTGCCATGGCTTGACCAACCTCTTCATTTTCCGATACAGCTATCTTGCCATTTTCAACCAAAGTTGGACCAAAGGCAAAGGTATTCACCACACCTGAATCGACTAATTTTTGAGCTGTTGTATCACTCTCCTTAAAGGTCTTGAAGCTACCATCTGAGTACACTGCAAGGTCCTCGTAGTCACTATTTCGATCAGTATCACGATAAACTTGACCATTTTTAATCACATAGCCCGACTGGTTAGCGCCATAATAGTCACCATTGATGGCAAAAATCGCATTATTTTGCTGGGCAATACTTGAAGTAGTGTCGGTGATGTTGGTCCCATAGGTATTTTGTGCCAAAGCCGTTTTAAGGTAATCTGCACTTGAAAGCTGGATATCGGCCACATAGTAAGTGGTATCACTGGTTTTACCTGTCGTGATTTTGATATCCATATTGTCATCTTTATAAGTCGTATCCGTCTTAGTTACCTTACCAGTACTGGTAGATGCCGTCGACGACGCTGTGGTTGAACTAGTCGTATTGGCTGAAACCGTTGAGACCGCTGAGGGAATGACAAAGACCTTTAAGAGAGAGTAGACATTTGCCCCCATCAGAAAAAGGGTAAAAACTAAGGCATAGGCATGCCTTTTGAGAAATTTCATAGAAGACCTCCAATTTTGAAAGATAAGATTGAAACCATAAGTTCCTTTTACTTGACATTAGCATAACAAGCAAAGCTTAAAATCTTCTATAATTCCCACAACCACGCCTTTTCTTTAAGCTTTCCTTAAGAAAAAAAGCAGAAGAGTAACTCCTGCTAGTTGGTCTCACTTGTAGTAGTGCCTTGAATCTTTGGAATGCTTGAGTTAACTCCATCAGAAGTTTCTTTTAAATCCTCTAACTTCCTATTCCAAATAGTTACCTGATTGACAAGGAGTTTATCTGACATTTTGGAATAAGAGAGTTTAAGAGAGGTCGTTTCTGTCTGTGTACTTTTCTGAGCCTTATCGCTGACATCAGACACATAAACAACTTGATAAGTAACCTCTGTCAGAGCTTCATTTGTCTTCTGTATTGACATAGATTTAAGCAGATTCGAAGCGATAATCCAACATATAATCCTTATAGACTTGGTTGATCGATTCTTCTTGACGAGCAACTTCTTCCTTATAAGATAACACCATCATAACAAAATGGACTTGGAAAAGTTATCACAAAAAAAGATTTAGCATAATTTAAAACTAAATCTCTTTCTTTTATATAATTTTTTCTGAAGAAGCATGTCGTAAAAATATCAGGGACAAAACAAATAAATTCAACCCATATATGAAATATAACGACCAATAGGTTTGAACGTTTAAGAATTGTAGTATGGTTAGAATCATAACACTAGCAAGATTTATTAAAATAGATGTATGCAAAACAAATTTTTCATTTCCAAAGCTTTGTAGTAACATTTTAGAACTTTCGTAAATAGGAGATAGCCCCATAGCTAAAAATGTATACAAAGTAATAGGTACAATATTTGTTGTGATTTCATCAGAAAGAAAGTGAGATAGAATATTTGATGATAACACAACAGGACAAGCAAGTAACATACTAGCAATATATGAATTTTTAAATATAGTTTTCAAAAATTCTTTGACATGTCCCATTTTCTCTGCTTCCGGCAAATAGACGGAAACTGTTGTCGAATATACAAAAGAAGGGACACGAATAATTGAAAGTAGCTGACTAATAACAGCATAAATCGTAAGTATCTCCAAACCCAGTCTTGCCATAAATGCATCAAACACTATAATAAATAACACACTTTCTAGAACCTCTTGACCAACTAATGGGATACCAAATTTTACTAACTCTAATTTCGTTGTAGACTTCACAAATAGAGACTTCCAAATCATTGGATAAACCATGTATAAATAGCTACAAGAAACAAAACACAAAGATATAATCGTTGATATAGCAGCTCCTCTAATTCCTAATAGTGGTACCAATACATAGTTCAATAATACATCTAATACTGAGCTTGCCAATCCGATCCACATAATTGGTCTTGTTTCCTTTTGAACTCTCAATAGATTAGTAAGTGAAAAATTTAATAGTGTCAAAATTATATAGGGGGACGTAATAACTAAATAATTTGTTGCTAATGCTAATAAGCTACCTCTAAATCCATAAAGTCCACTCAACATAGTTTCTCCGTAAAAAATTACAAAAAAAGCAAATGCTGTTCCAATAATCAAATTTATGATTAAATTTGATTTCAACAAATCGTTAAACCTGCTGTATTGTCGATTAGAATAAGCCTTAGAACTTTTAATATTAAAAGACAGACTAAAGGCCCCTAAAAGACCACCAAAAGCAAATAGCATATTCTGAATAATAGATATTCCCGATAAAATTATTGATGAGTTATTCACAGCAAAATGTAAAGCCAGCTGTCCAATAATAATTTGACCAATGTTAGTCAAAACTAGTGGCCCTGCAAATCTGTTCACTTCCTTTGAATCTATCATTATTGCTCCCTAAGCTGTCTACGCTAGATAATCATATCATCTGTAATATCAAATTCTCTCAAGAGCTCCTGAATCTTATCAAAGTTCAGACGGAAATGCTCCAACTTATGACCATCAGACCCAATAGAATACTTGCGACATCCCAAATCCTTAACAAGGCCTAAGGCATAACGGTAGAGGTCTTCGTGATGATAGAGATACATACTCTTTGCATTCAGCTCAAAAGCCAAATCATTAGCAATCATTTTCTGGAAAATACGTTTGAGTTGTTTTTCATAAGCTTTTAGCTCATCAACAGTCACGTCAAACAGTCGGAAACCATAGTCAAAGTGGGCCAAAACATCTGCGTCCACACGACCAATAGCGTACTCCAACTTGTCCAGATACTCTTGAATAATGCTTGCCTTGTCCATATCCGCTACCTCATCATCAAGATAATCATTGACCCCATTATGGTGAACAGATAAAAGTTTGAGATCATAGTCCTTACCATCCAGAAAGTCTAAAATATCCCTTTCCCTAGGTTGGTAATAACCAATCTCGATACCACGTTTAATACGATTACCATACTTACGGTTAAGACTTTCAATCTCACGACTATAGGCCTCATACTCGGGCACATCATCCTGTTTGGTATAAGGATTAGAGAGATCATAATGCTCAGTCGTTACAATCTCCCCATCAAAATGCGTCAAATAATCAGTAAAGTTCGCATCCGAATCATAGGAATGATGGGTATGCAAATGGTTATCACGAATAGACATAACTACTCCTTATTTTTCAAATACATTGTAAGTTGCTTATGGGCCAACCAAGTCAAGCTCACCATGATTCCCTCATAAATAATAAAGAAAATCACAAAGCACTGAAGAAAGTACTCTTCTGGCAAAACATTGATAATCGGGTCCAAGATTGGATTAAAGAGCCAACTGCTATCCCCAGGAAAGAGGGCTTCATGAAAGAGCGTAAAAAACTCATCAAATCCGAGAAAAAGCCCCACAACCCCAATAAGGACTGGCAAGAGTGCTAGACTCATATAAAGTTTAACGTAAAGACCAAAGGTCCCTTTCTTCACATTACGCCAAAGAGAAGTTACTGCTGGATAAGCTAGTAGAATAACAAGCCCCTGTACCAAATGAAAGAGCCACTTCACATCATGAAAATGCTTAAGCCCACTCTCCGATGATGTAAAATCAGGCATGGACAGATGACCAACCCAAGGAAAGGTCAGGTACTGCATGAGGATATTGAAATCATGCCAGAGCTCTGTCTTGCCAAGAATGACATAGTCCAAAAGATGCATCCAATCAATATCAAAATAATAAAAGCCCCATGCCAGATAAATCGTCACTAGGATAGACAGGGCCAAGAGCCAAATCGGAGTCAGAACAGCCTCAATTTTAGTTCGCATCAAAATCCCACTCCACTAGACTAGAAAGTACATGGTCGGGTTTTACTGGTAAATTCGCAACCTCTTCCGCCTTGGTAAATCCAGTTGTCACAAGAAGTGTTGGAAAGTCATTTTTAATGCCAGCTGTAATATCAGTCAAGTAATTGTCACCAACCACGATAGTTTGGCTACGTTCTGTCCCAAGGATTTCAAGAGCCTTGTTCATGATAATAGCTTTAGGCTTACCAATAATGATTGGTTTCACACGGGTAGCCGCCTCGATAAGAGCTAAGAGGGAACCGGCACCTGGAAGAAGACCACGTTCAGTTGGGATATTCAAATCTGGGTTAGTTCCAATAAATATAGCCCCTTTGTGGATAGCAAGCGTTGCTTTAACCAACATTTCATAAGTGACTTCACGGTCCAAGCCCACCACAACATAGGCAGGATTTTCCTCATCTACCGTATATCCCGCTTCCGCAATGGCAGATTTAAGCCCAGTCTCACCGATAACATAAACCGTCTTGCCACGATTCATATCGTTCATGTAGTCAACTGTCGCCAAAGTAGCTGTGTAAATGGTCTCAAGAGGTGTTTCCAATTCACACTGACTACGCAAAAGCTCTTGCACCATCTCTGGTGTACGCATACTATTATTCGTCACAAAAAGATAGGGAATCTGACGCTTCTGTAACTCCTTTACGAAGACTTCTCCCTCAGGAATACGATCCTTCCCCTTGTAAATAGTCCCATCTAAATCAATCAAATAACCTTTATATGTCATCCTACTCTTCTCCTATTTCTTTCCATTGGATAATGGCCTGAGCATGAATATTGCCATCAACACAAATCTGATGTTGACTGCTCAAACTTTCTTGGTCAAACTCATAGCCTGAATAAATCTCTGACCCATGATGAATTTCCTTAACATACTTGAGGTCAATATGGGCTGGTGTGTACTTGGTCAAAAAATCCAAATCGAAAACATCCAACATCCACTCCAAGTACTTGCTATTATTAACGTGGCCATTCATGTCTAAGTCAAAATAACGCACACGATATAAAGTCTCAATTGGATTTTCCAAAGCCTTATAGCGAGGCCCTCTAAGCAACTTTTTAGTCTTATCAGCTCCATAAGGTGCTACCACTTCATCTGGCACTTCTGCTACCTTACGCGTTTCATAATCCATAAGAGCAAAAGTAGTCTTAAAGAGCATGATTTGCTGACCAGTTTCATCTGTGATGTAAAAATTACGATAACAGAAAATCTTATTATAGGAAATAGCTTCCGTTGTAATGGTCACCTTTTCATTGTAGCGAGGTAAACGGTCAATCTCAATCGCATAGTCTGTCACAATCCAAACCAGACCGTATTTATCAAAAACGTCCTTATCCGTATTTCCCAGAGACTCTGACTGCATACCAGATACTTGCAATGAAAACGCCAATAAGTGCGGTAATTTTACCTGATGCGTGATATCCGTCTCATAAAACGGAATCTGATAAGGAATACTAAATTTTAATCCCATCTAATCCTCCAAGATAAATTGTTCGGCGACACTATCACCCAAAAAGAGTCCTCGTTTAGTCATACGAACCACCTCTGGATCCTTGACCAAGAGCCCATCTTCCTGTAGTTTTTTCACAATGTCCCCATAAGTATCCGCGAATGACAAGCCAAACTTCTCTTCAAAACGTTTAATAGACACCCCCGACTTTTTACGCAAACCAAGGAAGAACTCCTCCTCCATCATCTCCGCCTTAGTCAGATGCTCTTCGTGAAGTCTAGCATGACCATCCTCAGCAATAGCCTTTAGATAATGCTGGATAGGTCCTCTATTGCGATAACGAACACCATTGACGTAACCAGAGGCTCCAGCACCCACACCATAATACTCATCATTATTCCAGTACATGAGATTGTGACGACTCTCCATCCCAGGTTTGGTAAAGTTAGAAATCTCATAGTGCTCAAAACCATTGTTTTCCAACTCTTGGATAATATAGTCAAACATCTCTGCTTCCAAGTCTTCAGTTGGGAGATTGAGCTTACCCCGACGCATCTTATTCATAAAGACCGTGTGATGCTCCAATATCAAACTGTAGAGACTTAGGTGTGGAATATCCAGTTCAAGTGCCTTTCTCACATTTTCCTTGACCTGATCCATGGTTTGACCAGGTAGTGCATAAATGAGGTCAATGGAAATATTATGAAAACCAGCAGCCTTTAAGCTATCAATACTTTCATAAATCTGTGCTTGATTGTGACTGCGACCAATTTGACGCAAGTGCTTGTCATCAAAGGTCTGAACCCCTAAAGAGACACGATTAACAGCTGATTTTTTGAGTACTTCAATCTTATCAACCGTCAAATCACCGGGATTAGCCTCAATAGTAAACTCCTCCAACTTAGACAAATCCAAGTTCTTCTGAAGATTGCTTAAAAGGTAGTCCAATTGCTCCGCAGAAATAGCTGTCGGTGTCCCACCACCAATATAAAGGGTGCGAAGCTCCTTGATATCTAAAAGCTCCCACTCACGAATCAAAGCCCGTAGGTAGTCATCAACGGGCTGATTTTTAATAAAGACCTTGGAAAAGTCACAATAATAACAAATTTGTGTGCAAAATGGAATGTGCACATAGGCTGACGTTGGTTTTGTTTGCATGTAACTATTCTACCATTTTTTAAACAGAAATGAGACCTCGAATGATAAGAGTTTGAGCCAAAAAAGAAGCCATCTCTCCAGATAGCTTCTATTCTTTATTTTGTTAATGAGAATGGGAAAGCATTATAGTTGCTATAATCAAAGGTTGGTCCCAAGTCAGAGATGAATTGAACTGGCGTGTAAGTTCCATTTTCAAGAATAAAGCCAGGCTTAGCTTGAAAACCAGCTCCCCCTATTCCTGTAATACCAGGAAGCAAGGTAGAAAAATCGCCACCCTCCCAAACGTAGAGATTTCCAGAAATTTGAACAGCTTTTGCAGTTGTAGAGCTTTGACGATAGGGTTCGTAATCGACATTGAAATTTGCCTTTGAAGTGATGTTGCCATCAGCATCAACTGTAAAACTAATGTCCGTTGCTTGAGGACTTGTACCAGTCCAAGTTCCAACCAAAGCTGCTGGGACAGGAGCGTCACTTTGGGTATCAGCTGTTGCTTGACTAGACTTGTTTGACTCAGAAGCAACACTACCATTTGTCCCTGCTTGAGCATCATTTCCAGCTGAGGCTTGATTTTTTGAAGAGCTAGCTCCAGGAGCACTCGCTTCTTCTTGACCTTGAGAATCCTTTGAAGATGAAGCTTCTGTCTTTGACTTTTTAGCAGACTTCTTCTCAGATGTTTTTGTTTTAGCAGATGACTTCATTACTTTAGAAGTTGACGTTGTAGATGATGCTGCAGTGTCTTTTTCTGACTTAGAGCCACATCCGACAAGTGCTGTAGAAACAGCTACAGACAACAAAACAAGGGAACAAACACGGATAACTTTACTTTTCATTTTCATAAACCTCTTATATATATTTCTATTATATCTATTTTGTTACAAAAATCAAGTATTTTATGTAATTTTTGTAACAATCATGTAATTAATTGTATCGCTGTCATAAGTTAATATCGTATTTACAAGTAAAAAAAGCCCATCACTCCTAGAGGAATGATAGGCTTCTGCATCTTATTTAGGTACTTCTTACCTGCTAGAGGTATCGTGATTAATCTTTGTCTTGTCTTTCGATATAACCTGAATAGAGATCTCCATAGCTATCCTCTAAGATAACAATGCGCTTGCCACCATCTACAACTGCAAAATAGTAGGAACTTCTCTCATCGTGGTAGATATCATTAACACTCTTAGCCTGATAACCATGTGACTTAAGAGACTTCTGTATTTTATCAAATTCTTTCTGCACCTTATCATTATCTACTTTACCTGATTTGTTCACCAGATATTCTCTTAAAGGTTTAGCAATTAAGATATCTGTATCATCGGAATCTGTAGAAATAACACCATTTTCAGAGATAGTAGCTTTTCCTTCGGCGTCATCATCCTCATCAAATTTCTTCCAGTTACCAACAAAGGCTTTTGGAACCTCCGCCTTATAAAAAAGACATCTCTTTTTAAATTCTTTAGTGTTTGATCCGTGGGAAAATACTTCTGATAAGCCTATGTCTAAAATGACATTTGTTCCATCCTTCTGAACCAGATTATAGTAGCCATATCGTTCAGTCTTAACCAGTATGACCTCTTTTGTATGAAATTGGTACTTCTTGTCAAAATCAGCAATAGATTTTAGTTTTGAATCACTTACCGCCTTTATGCTTCTTTCAAACTCTTGTCGAACCTTCTTACCGAGAGCAACTTCTTTAATATTATCTTCCGTATAGCCAGTAAAAAGTTTTGAATTCTTTTCTTTTAAATCATAAACAAGCCCGTCATTATTACCATTTACCCACAAGCCACCCAAGTTTGTTCCTTTGGAAGAAAACAAAAAGAGGCCAAGACTTGTTGCTACAACAAGAAATAAAGCAATCCCAAGACCAAGAAAAGTCTTCTTGCCAAACTTTTTCTTCTTAACAAAGACAATTTGTTGTGAATAAGCTGGGTTGACCATTTGACCAGTCATTTGATTTGGAAAAGGCATGGCTCCTTCAGTCACGGAATTTCCATTGTTGGAAAAAGTAGCTTGTTTTCCTTCCATAACAAATTCACCATTTAGAAGGGCCTGCTGACACTCCTGAATAGTGGGTTTACGATTATTAATCGCTTCAAAATATTCAATCCATTCTTTTCTATTCATCATCTCTCCTAAGATTTCTTAATAGAAAAATCTATCACTAGCTTGGAAGTGATAGATTTTCCAATTATTTAAGCACTTCTTGTGTCTTAGCGTAGTTAGCTTCAACAGCTTCTTTTTCGGCTTTCCACCAGTCTTGGTGATCTGTGTACCACTTGATTGTTTCTTCCAAACCTGATTCAAAGTTTGTAAATTGTGGCTCCCAACCGAGTTCTTCACGCAATTTTGTTGAGTCAATAGCGTAACGCAAATCATGACCAGCACGGTCTGTGACACGGTCGTAAGCATCTTTTGGTTGCCCCATTTTTTCAAGGATGAGTTCAAGAACTTCCTTGTTATTCTTTTCACCATCGGCACCAATCAAGTAAGTTTCACCGATACGGCCTTTAGTGAGGATAGCCCAAACACCAGTTGAGTGGTCGTTAGTGTGAATCCAGTCACGGACGTTTTTACCTTCACCATAAAGTTTTGGTTTAATTCCTGACAAGATGTTGGTGATTTGACGTGGAATGAATTTTTCGATGTGTTGGTAAGGTCCATAGTTGTTTGAGCAGTTTGAAATAGTTGCTTTAACACCAAATGAACGCACCCATGCTTTAACGATAAGGTCTGAAGCAGCCTTAGTTGATGAGTATGGTGATGAAGGGTTGTACTTTGTTTCTGCTGTGAATTTTTCACCAGGACCTTCACCGTGTCCAGGAAGATCTTCACGCAATGGAAGGTCACCATAAACTTCGTCTGTTGACACGTGGTGGAAACGAATATCGTATTTACGAGCAGCCTCCAAGAGTGTGTAAGTACCAATGAAGTTTGTGTGGATAAATGGTGATGGGTCGTTCAATGAATTATCATTATGGCTTTCAGCCGCATAGTGAACGATAGCATCAGCCTTAGCAGCCAATTTATCAACCAATTCAGCATCAGCAATATCACCAACAACCAATTCAACACGGTCACCAAGGATTTCTTCAATATTGGCACGGTTACCAGCGTAAGTGAGTTTGTCAAGGACAGTCACATGTACGTCTGGATGGTTGTTGTAGACATAGTGTACGAAGTTTGAACCGATGAAACCTGCGCCACCAGTTACGATGATATTTTTATATTCAGTCATTTTTTCTCCAAAAAATATTATTTTTCTTAATCGTTCCTTAAATCAATCTTTTTTAGCTTTCCTTAGGTGAGTACGGACGTCAGCGAACTTCGAAGAAGTTCCATGACTAAGTTTTGAGCCTGATGTCTCAAAACTTCCGAGCACCTGAAACACAATGATTCAGGTGCTTTTCTCACGGCGGAAAGCTAATCATATAGCTCGCTTCGCTCGTTTATAACAAAGCTAAAAACTATATAATGATTTTCTTAATTGTTTCAAGAGCTATATTTTTACAAATCCTCTGGTTTGAGGGGGGTAACGTCTTTGAGCAATGGGTGATTTTTATCTGCTTCTGAGACTTCTGCTTCTTCCAAGTTTTCCCACTTGATATCAAGGCTTGGGTCAGCATAGTTGACAAAGGCATATTTAGGTTTAAGTTCAAGTGCCCAGTAATCGTTTACGAGATAGCTGTATGATACTTTGTCAGACAGAACTTGGAAACCATTGGCAACACCACGAGGAACAAAGATTCCTTTTGAGGCATCAATAACAGTTTGATAAGTATTCCCAAACGTTTCGCCTTCACGGAGGTCAACCCAAGTTCCAAGAACCTTTCCTTCATCTGCCACTGAGATGTATTTATCCCAAGGCTCGGCGTGCAAGCCACGCAAAACATTTTTACGTGAGAAAGAAACGTTATTTTGCAATTTTCCTTCTGCAAAGAATGATTCTGGAAAACCAAGTGGCAACATCTTTTCCTTTTGGAAGTTTTCCTTGAACCATCCACGGTTATCTCCATGAACAGGAATATCAAATTCAAGCAGACCTGGGATGGCATCAATCTTGCGTGCAGCTAATTCTTTACCAAAAAATTGTTCAGTCATTATGCTTCTCCAATCAAACGGAGCAAATATTGTCCGTATTCATTTTTCTTAAGTGGTTGTGCCAATTCAAGAACCTGTTCTTTAGTGATATAACCCATGCGATAGGCAATCTCTTCAAGGTTAGCTACTTGGACATTCTGCAAACGTTGAACTGTTTCGATGTACTGAGCAGCCTGCAAGAGACTTTCGTGAGTGCCTGTATCCAACCAAGCAAAGCCACGTCCCATAAGCTCAACAGAGAGGTCTCCACGTTCTAGGTAAGCCTTGTTAACATCCGTGATTTCAAGTTCGCCACGAGGGCTTGGCTTGATGTTTTTAGCAATTTCCACAACATCATTGTCATAGAAATAAAGACCAGTTACAGCAAAGTTTGATTTTGGATGCTCAGGTTTTTCCTCGATAGAGATGGCATTCATATTGTCGTCAAACTCAACAACTCCAAAACGTTCTGGGTCCTTAACTTGATAACCAAAGACTGTGGCACCTTTTTCCTTAGCTTCAGCACGTTGAAGCATGGCAGAAAGACCATTGCCATGGAAAATGTTATCCCCGAGGACAAGTGCAACACTATCGTCACCAATGAAGTCTTCACCAATGATAAAGGCTTGAGCCAATCCATCTGGGCTTGGTTGTACTGCGTAAGAAAGTGAAATACCGAACTCAGAACCATCACCAAGAAGCTCTTCAAAACGTGGAAGGTCCTGTGGCGTTGAGATGATGAGAATTTCCTTAATACCAGCCAACATAAGCGTTGAGAGTGGATAGTAAATCATTGGTTTATCGTAAATCGGCATCAGTTGTTTTGATGCAGCACGTGTCAATGGATACAAACGTGTCCCTGAACCACCTGCAAGAATAATACCTTTCATAAGAAGGCTCCTTTTTTCTCTAATATATTATCTATATTTTAGCATTTTTCAGCCCTCTTGTCACGGTAAACCCTATGTTCTTAAGCTTTCATTAAGAAAATCACAAGTGCCCATTTTCTTAATCCAATCTAAAAAAGGATTTCGATTGAAACCCCTTTAGATTGAGGATAATATCTTGTAATATTCCCTTTGGGGAGTGTGATTATCATCCTCTTAGTGTCTTTGTGCACTCATCCAGTCAAAGATACTGTTATAAGTTTGTCCATTGACACTGGCACGAGAGCCACCTCCATTAGTTGGATCGGTGGCTACCATACCGCTGTAACCGTCCCAATTTTTCGTATTTTCAGGATGCTGAACGCCAATCACCTGGTCATGGAAGAAATAAATCCAAGCCCAATGCCCATCATACTCTGTCCCAGGAAGATCAGTCCCAGTAGCTGTTTCAAAGTATGAGAACCACTTGTTAGTAGCTCCAGAGGTAATCAAGCTCTTATATAAAGGCAAGACACTATTTTCTGGTTGGACTGTTGCGTCTGCCTTTGTGTGAATCAACCACATAGGCTGGTTCTTCAGTTTATCAATTCCAGATTGGTCAACAGTTAAGGGAGCAGCAATTGGAATGAGAGCTGCAAAATAATCTGGATAGGTTGCTCCCATGGTCAAGACCATACCACCACCATTTGAAACTCCCGCAAGATAGATTCGTCCCTTATCTACCTCAGGGTGATTAGCTAGGTAGGTATCAATGGTCTCTTTGAGTTGGGCTGCGTTATCCGACCCCCAAGGTGTCTGCGTTTGAACAGCTAGAACATTAACCCCACGCGCCTGATCACCAGTTGTTAAGAAATGGCCTTGAATATCAGGCTGGGTAAGCGCATAGACGTCATTTGAAAGAAGCGGAATATTCATGTCTGTCCCTCTTTCACCAATGCCGTGTAGCCAGACAATCAATGGTTTGGTGCTATTCCCAGTACCAGTCTGGGCACTATAAGCCGCATACTGCATGTTACCTACCTGTCCGCGCTCGTCGAAAACCTCCGTCGTTGGCATCAAACGATTGTTGATAGCATCTTGTTCAGATGAAACCATCTGTGACTGACTACTACCTTCTGCCACTACTGACAAGTCTTTCATTGATACCATGTAACTTTCCAGCCATTGGTTAGTCCAAGTAGAAAGGTTGAAATACATAGGTTCAGCATTCCCACCCATGTTGTAGCGGTTATAAGACGGTAGGCTCAATTCAAGCGTCACGTACTTGCTATTGTCATAATAGACCACATGCCCCTTATCATCAGAAACATAAGAGTTCGTTACCTGACGACTGACCCCTGCTGTTGTAACCTGAGTTGAGCTGTGGACAACCTCTGGCGTGACCTTCTGATTAAATTCAAAAATGACTTTGGTTACAGCCGGTCCAAACTCATAACTTTCTAGAACAATACTTGTCTTTGTCACAGCCAAGTCTTCTGCTGCCCCTGCTTTGACAGACAGGCCTAAACTTATGGCTAGCAAAGTAACAATGACTGTCACATAAACTTTAACTTTTTGGAACATAGTCCCTCCCCTTTTTATTAGTACTCACCTACAATCGATGAACAGTTACTATTTTATCATTTTCTAATTAAATAAGAAATAGATACAAAGAAACTCTAATAAAAAGAATCAGCTAGCATCCCTAAATAAGGAGAAATAGCTAACTGATTCATAAATTTCAATATATTGGAGGGTTTTAATACTATTAGTCTTTTTTCTTAACGTACTGAGACACTGGATAGTCTGAACTGTCCAAACTACCAGGTCGGTTCATGGCCAATTCAACCAGATTTTTTCCAATCAGTGGCCCCGTCGTAAGCCCTGAAGATCCTAAACCTGAGGCGACAAAGACACCCTCAAGTTCTGGAACTTCTCCAAAGAAAGGAGAGAAATCACTCGTGTAGGCTCTAGTTCCCACACGTTCTGAGAAGGACTTGGCAGTACTTAAATCAGGGAAATATGTCTTAGCCTCTTCCTCCAGACTTGCAAGTACAGTCTCATCAACTGTCAAATCAAAGCCTTGGTCATTTTCATGGCTGGCCCCTACCGAAATCTTTCCACCAGCAAAAGGAATGACATCTAATTCGCCCTCTGGCATCAGAACAGGTAATCTATCAGTATCCATGCCCTCAAAGAAATAGTCACGCAATTGCCCCTTTTGGGGGCGGACGTCTACTTCGAAACCAAGGGGTTCGAGTGTTTGACCTAGCCAGGCACCACAAGCAAGAATGACCTTATCGAAAGTTTGCCCATTAATCTCGTAGGTGCCATTGTCAAGAGGAGAGAGTATGACTGGCCCCTCTACCTTTTCAAAACCTGAGGCCTCAATCAAAGTCGCTGTCAATTCTGCTCCCTCCACTCTGGCACCTCCAGAAGCATAGAGATAACGGTCAAATCCAGTAAATTCCGGGAGGTCGGCAGCATTTTTTATAGAGAGTTCACCAATAATGGGTGATTCTTCTAGCCTAGTTTCTGCATGCTGATACAAACCTCCCAACTTATTATCATCTTTCTTGAGAAGGGCTACACCAGACTGATCATAGAAGCTCGTGTCATAACCATCATTTTCAAGATCTGAAACTAAATCTTGGTAAAAATCGGCTCCCAAACGGGCCATTCGATACCAGGCTTTATTACGACGCTTGGAAAACCAGGGGCTGATAATCCCTGCTGCTGCCTTGGTTGCTTGCCCAAGACCATGATCAAATACTGTAACCTCTGCGTCTTTTTCTTTTGATAAGTAGTAGGCAGCCGTTGAACCGACGATACCTGCACCAACAATTGCAATTTTCATATTTTACTCCATCTATTTGAAAAGAGCTGAGTCCTATATCAATAGGCACAGCTCTCTAATATTTTTAACCTAAGGCCACATCCATGACCATCATGACGACAAAGCCAACCATGAGCCCCAAGGTTGCGACGTCAGTATTACCATTGGTTTGTGATTCAGGAATCAATTCCTCCGTTACCACAAAGATCATGGCACCAGCCGCAAAAGCCAAAGCATAAGGAATAATCACCATCATCCACAAGACTAGAGCAGCTCCCATAACAGCTCCTATAGGCTCCACGATAGCTGACATCGAGCCCCAATAAAAGGCCTTGATACGAGATTTTCCATCTGCTCGAATGGGAATCGAGAGGGCTGCACCTTCAGGGACATTCTGCAAACCAATACCGATAGCTAGGCCAATAGCTCCCATAAGACCAGCAAGTGTCATATTCCCACCAGCTAGGGCACCAAAGGTAACACCAACTGCTAATCCCTCTGGAAAATTATGAATCGTGATAGCCAAAAAGAGCAGGGCAGTCTTGGACAACTTTTTCTTACGAGGTTGAATCCCTTCTGCTTTTGAGATGTCACTTCCCAAATGCAAATGAGGAACGACGGCATCAATCAAACGAAGGGCAACACCACCAAGCAAGAAACCAGCTGCCGCAGGGAACCATGACCACTTCCCATAGCCATTTTGAGTCGCATAGGTTAAAGAGGGATCCAAAAGTGACCAAAAAGAGGCCGCAATCATGACACCAGCCGCAAAGCCCATCATGATATCTAATAATTTACGACTAATATTCTTAAAGAAGAAAACAATGGCCGAGCCGACAATGGTACAACCCCAAGTAAAAAGACCAGCAAGTAAGGCCAAAAAGACCACATTTTGATGTAAAAGCCAAGTCACAGACACATCCTCCTACAAATGGTCAAAAGGATTGGTTGAGGATTGACTTTCAAGTATGGTCACATTCCAATCATGCTCACGTTTCCAAGCCTCAAGTTTCTCAGCAATCTTTGAAATAAAGAGGGCTTCAATATGGTGCCCAGGGTCAATAGCCAAGAGACCATTAGTAATCATTTCTTGTCCTGTATGGTAGTATACATCACCAGTGATAAAGACTTGGGCGCCCTTTTTCAAAGCATCCTTATAAAATCCTTGACCGCTACCACCACAAATAGCCACACGATTAACAAGAGGATTGTCATGATTATAACGTACCAGGCGAACACTGTCCAAGCCAAAAACCGACTTGACTTTAAGAGCAAGTTCTTCAATGGTCTGTGGCACGATATCACCCACTCGACCGATTCCATGATTTTCAGAAGTTTGTGTTAAATAAGTGGTGTCTTTAATGTCAAGTAAGTCACAAAACCAATCATTAAGCCCATCATTGACCACATCAATATTAGTATGACTCACATAGACTGCAATATCATGCTTAACCAGGTCGAGCAAAATATCTCGGTCAGGCGAAGACACCAAATCCTTAACTGGACGGAAAATTGGAGCGTGTTTAGCAATGATAAGGTCCACACCTTTTTCAATAGCTTCAGCTACTGTATTTTCACGAACATCCAAGGTAACCATGACCTTCTGAATCTCCTTGTCCAGACTGCCAATCTGCAAACCAACCACATCACCTTCCATGGAAAGCTCCTGTGGACAAAATTCCTCATAAGTCTTGATAAGTTCACTAGCTAACATAGTTCAAAACCTCCTTAATGGTTTGAATTTTATCTTCAATAGCTGCACGGTCAGTCTGATTGGCAAGAGGAATGGATCCTAAGGCAATCTCTAGTTTATTGATTTCTCGTTGCCATTTGAGCTGGAAAACCTGAGATTGGTCTTTCATGAGATGAGGACCAAAACGCACTTCCTTGTCTGAAAGGCTCATATGTCCAGCTTCTGCAACCATGATTTCGTAGTATTTGCCATTTTCAGTCATGATGGATTCGGCAATAATCTCAAAACCATTTTCCATCAACCAAATACGGAGATCATCTTCACGATTATTTGGTTGTAAAATCAGACGGTCTACGCCTGTTAGTTTGTCCTTTCCAGCATCTAGGATATCCGCAATAAGACGTCCTCCCATGCCACAAATCGTGATAGTTGTTACCTCATCAGCAGGTTCGAAGGCAGCCAAGCCATTAGCCAAGCGCACGTCGATTTTATCTTGGAAACCAGAAGCTGAGACATTAGCAAGAGCAGATTCATAAGGGCCTTTTACCACTTCACCAGCAATAGCTGAAGTAATCAAACCTTTTTCAAGTAAATAAATCGGAAGATAGGCATGATCACTGCCTACATCCAAGAGTTTTGCGCCTTTCGGAACATAGGTTGCTACGTCCTTGAGGCGTTGAGATAATTGTACGTACATGTTTCATCTTTCTATTTTTTTAAGTCTCTTCAATTATATCAAAAAAGGAGGTCGGTAAGAAATGCTTTTAACACATTTCCTAACAACTTCCTTTTTGTTTATACTTTCTCGCCTGTAAAGACGAAGAATTTAGAAATAATGTAGTTCAATACAATGATAAGGACCTGAGAGAACAAGCTCTCGATACCATTTACCCAAGCATGACTATGACCAACAAATTGACCAATAATTTCTGGATAGGTATCAACCAAGAAATAGGCCAGAGCCAAATCTAAGACCAAGGTCAAGAGGCGGGCTCCCACGAACTTAACAAAGCGCGTGACCATACCTGTCTTTTCCTGATTAAAGACAAACATGTCATTTGTAAAAAAGGCAAAGATAATGGCAATCGCATTTGCTAAGACTGCTGAAAGTGTTCCTTGTTGGGTAAACTGGAAAATCAAAGTACGACTAACCATATAGACCAAAGTTGCCAAGACACCAAAGAAAAGGTACTTGAAAACTTCGGTAGCCATGAAGGCTCTCAGTTTAGCTATCATACTTAGTCCAATCCAATTTCTGCACGAACAACATCAGCAATCGTATCAACGTAGTAATTCACTTCATCATCTGTTGGTGCTTCTGCCATAACACGAAGGAGAGGTTCTGTACCACTTGGACGAACCAAGATACGGCCATTTCCAGCCATCTCAGCTTCCATTTTTTCAATGATAGCCGCAATTGCAGGAACTTCCATAGCCTTATCTTTCATGCTATTTTCCACACGGATATTAACCAATTTTTGTGGATAGATAGTCACTTCTGAAGCCAATTCAGACAAGCTCTTACCTGTTTCAACCATGACTTTAGTCAATTGGATTGCTGTCAATTGGCCATCACCAGTTGTGTTGTAATCCATGATAATAACGTGTCCAGATTGTTCACCACCAAGGTTGTAGCCGTTTTTACGCATTTCTTCGACAACGTAACGGTCACCAACAGCAGTCACTGCCTTGTTAATACCTTCACGGTCAAGTGCCTTGTGGAAACCAAGGTTTGACATAACTGTTGTCACAATGGTATTTTTAAACAACTCGCCCTTTTGTGACAAATGTTTACCGATGATGTACATCACCTTGTCACCATCAACAATATCACCATTTTCATCAACAGCGATGAGACGGTCACTGTCACCATCAAAGGCAAGACCGATAGCTGAGCCAGTTTCTTTAACCAAGGCTTGCAACTGCTCTGGGTGTGTCGAACCAACACCAGCATTGATGTTAAGGCCATCAGGTTGGTCACCAATGACAGCGATTTCTGCGTTCAAATCAAGGAAAATATTACGTGCAGATACCGCAGCCGCACCATTAGCCGCATCCAAGGCAACCTTCATACCACCAAGGTCAACACCTGTAGCTACCAAGAATTTTTCATATTTACGAAGACCTTCTGGATAATCCACAAGGGTTCCAAGTCCTTCAGCTGAAGGGCGTGGAAGCGTATCTTCTGCAGCATCGAGAAGGGCTTCAATTTCCGCTTCACGCGCATCATCCAATTTAAAGCCATCACCACCAAAGAACTTGATGCCATTATCAAGAGCTGGATTATGGCTGGCTGAAATCATAACACCGGCACTTGCATTTTCTGTACGAACCAAATATGAGACACCAGGTGTTGCAAGTACTCCAAGTTTGTAGACTTCAATACCCACTGAGAGCAAACCTGCTACTAAGGCAGATTCCAACATCTCACCAGAAATACGTGTATCACGTGCCACAAAAACTTTAGGACGGCCAGTCTCATGTTGGCTAAGCACATAACCACCAAAACGACCTAATTTAAAGGCCAATTCAGGCGTAAGTTCAACGTTTGCTTCTCCACGAACACCGTCTGTTCCAAAATATTTACCCATAATTTTATTATTAGTGCTTGAGCACTAAATCCTCCTTAAACTGTGATGCTGTTTAGCAAGAGTCAATCTAGTGAAATCTATCTAGATAATCTAACTTTATAAGATTTCGCCAATATTTTCAACCCTTGATTTTAAACATTTTTAATTGGTTACATTTTTATGAGATTAGGCCCTCTCAGTCCCATCCATTATACATGAATTTGGGGAAAATGTAACTCCCCTATTTTTGCGTGACTTTTAAGTTAACCTTAACAGTGCCAGGTTGAACCGTAACACCTTCTGCCTTAAGGTCTATTGTTTTTGAAGTATCCTTAGTCACTTGGCTAATGTCCACAGGGACTGTGATGCTATCAATCTTATCCATAGCTTCTTGGCTACCAACGATAGTCACATGCCCACGATCAAAGCTATAGCTGATATTAGACACATTGCTAGCCTTATCTCCAGTCAGTTCAACCTTGACAGGAACAGATTTGCTTAATTTTCTCAAATTAATCTTGGCGTGTACCTTAGCTGGTGAGATAGAACTTGCTAGGACTGTTCCATTTGCCGAAACGGCTTGAAGAACCAGGTTACCATCATAATCTTCAGACAGGTTGGAATCACCTTCCAATACTGCTTGAACATGGTCAATCTGGTTAATGATATCTTCACTCGACGTCACTTCTACCTTGGTTTCATCCAGGCTAACTTTTTTCACTTCATAACCATTTGCCAACTTATCTGATGTAATATTAGCTACTACATCAAAGGTCTTGCTGGCTTTTTTGCCAATAGTTGCCGTCAAGGTTGATGGAGATACCTGCGCAGACATTCCGGCTGGAAGATCCTTAACCTGAATAGGTACTCGACTGGTTCCTTGGCCTAAATTTGACAAATCAGCAACTAATTTAAAGTGACGTGTATCACTACTTGTCTCAGTCGTTAAAGCCAGCTGTGTTGTCGCCGTCAAATAGACTTCGGCATCATAGGAATAACCACTGATAAAGTACTTATCACTATCATATTTTATATCCACAGGAACCGACTCAATGGTTTGTGTAAAGGTATTAGATGCACTTGAACTATTCTGTTTATTTTGCGCGTTCCCCGACCAGGCTGTGAAAAAGAGTACTACAGCAAAGAAGAGTGCAACTAGTATCTGCCATAAACGATCGTTTTTAAAGAAATTTACAAAACACTTCATTTTTTGCTACCTCCAATCCAACGTTGGAAGAATGACTGACGTGGTTCTTGTTCTTTCAACAAGATAAGACTCAACTCTTGTTCAAATTCTTGAATAGAAAGATCATGGATGAAATTTCCCTTGTAAGCAATAGAAATCGCACCAGTCTCCTCAGAAACAACAAAGGTAAGCGCATCTGTTTGTTCTGAAAGACCAATGGCAGCTCTGTGCCTAGTTCCAAACTCTTTGGAAATCTTATTAGATTCCGTCAATGGCAGATAAGAACAAGCCGTCGCAACCTTGTTATCTCTGATGATAACTGCTCCATCATGAAGCGGTGTATTTGGGATGAAAATATTAATTAATAGTTCCCCAGTCACCACCGCATCAAGCGGAATCCCCGTCGCAATCTGCTCTTGTAAGGTCTGAGTCTGTTCAATAGAAACCAAGGCCCCAATCTTACGAGGACTCATGTACTTAACAGCTTTAACAAAGGCTTGAACCAACTTCTCGTCTGAACTAACCTCTTTACTTTGCAAAAAATGCTGAGGCGTACGCCCAAAGGTTTCAAGTGCAGAACGAAGCTCTGGCGCAAAGATCACAACCGCCGCAATGGCTCCATAGTTGATGACCTGATTCATCAAATAAGAAATCGTCGTGAAGCCTATAAAATCAGAAATCAGTTTGACAAAAATAAATAAGACAACCCCTTGAACAAGGGTCATAATTTTTGTCCCTCGTAGGGCCCTAATAAAGCGATAAATTAAAAAAGCAACAATCAATATGTCCAAACTATTGACGATAACTTTCAGCGGACTATCGAAGAGTGACCGCCAAAAATCAATATCAATGGACGAAAGTATTCCCATACATATCACACTTTCTTTTAATTTTTAAACAGTTTCTATTATACCACGAATTCTAACTATTTTGAGACTACAATCACTACTTTTTGTGATAAAATAAATTCATGACTATGAAAACTACCATGGGAATTCTGGCGGGTAAAGCTAGCCATTTCGTCCTTTCAAAATTGGGACGTGGTTCAACCCTGCCTGGAAAAATTGCCCTTAAATTTGACAAAGATATTTTAGATACTTTAGCCAAGGACTACGAGATTGTCGTTGTCACTGGAACTAACGGTAAGACTCTGACCACAGCTTTGACTGTAGGTATTCTTAAAGAAGCTTTTGGTGAGATTGTGACCAATCCTAGTGGGGCCAACATGATCACAGGAATCACTTCTACTTTCCTAACAGCTAAAAAAGCCAAGTCTGGTAAGAAAATTGCTGTCTTGGAAATTGACGAGGCCAGCCTTCCAAAAATCACTGAATACATCACTCCAAGTCTTTTTGTTTTCACAAATATTTTCCGTGACCAAATGGACCGCTATGGTGAAATCTATACCACTTATCAGATGATTTTAGATGGTGCTGCTAAGGCGCCTGAGGCTACTATTTTGGCTAATGGAGACAGTCCTCTTTTCAATTCTAAAGAGGTAGTCAATCCCGTGCGTTTCTACGGTTTTGACACTGAAAAACATGATCCAGAGCTGGCTCATTATAATACTGAAGGTATTGTCTGCCCTAAATGTGAGAGTATTCTTCAGTATCGCCTTAATACTTACGCTAACTTGGGAGACTATGTGTGCCTTAACTGCGACTTCCACCGTCCAGAATTAGATTATAAGCTGACAGAGTTGACTAAAATCACCAACACTACTTCTGAATTTGTCATTGATGGACAAGATTACAAGATTAATGTCGGTGGTCTTTATAACATCTACAATGCCCTTGCTGCTGTTTCTGTCGCTGAATTCTTCGGAGTGGCTCCAGAGCAAATCAAAGCTGGTTTTGATAAGAGTCGTGCTGTCTTTGGACGCCAAGAAACCTTTAAGATTGGTGACAAATCATGTACCCTCGTACTAATTAAGAATCCCGTAGGAGCCAGCCAAGCTCTTGACATGATTAAACTTGCCGATTATCCATTTAGCTTGTCAGTCCTACTTAATGCTAACTATGCTGATGGCATTGACACCAGCTGGATTTGGGATGCCAACTTTGAAAGTATTCTCGAAATGGATATCCCTGAGATTAATGCTGGTGGTGTACGCCATTCTGAAATTGCCCGCCGCCTTCGTGTGACTGGCTATCCAGAGGATAAGATTACGCAAGCAGAAAAACTTGAAGATATTATGGCCTTGATTGAAAAACAAGATTGCGATCATGCCTATATCTTGGCGACCTATACTGCCATGCTTGAATTCCGTGATATTCTTGCTCAACGTCATGCTGTCGGAAAGGAGATGAACTAATGACCTATACTTCACTCAAATCTCCAGAAAATCGTGACTACACCTATGACCTAAATGTTGCCCACCTTTATGGTAATCTGCTCAATACCTACGGTGACAACGGTAATGTCCTTATGATCAAATATGTGGGTGAAAAACTTGGTGCTAAGATGACCTTCGACATCGTTTCAGTTGGTGATGACTTCGACAAGGACCACTACGACATGGTCTTCTTTGGAGGTGGTCAAGACTACGAACAATCTATCGTTGCCAAAGATCTCCCCTCTAAACGTGATGCCATTGGTCAATTCATCCAAGATAATAAAGTAATCCTAGCCATCTGTGGTGGTTTCCAACTTCTTGGACAATATTACATCCAGGCTAACGGTGTCCGTATTGATGGTATCGGCGTCATGGGTCACTACACCCTTAATCAAGAAAATAACCGTTACATTGGTGATATCAAAATCCATAACGAAGAGTTTGATGAAACTTACTATGGTTTTGAAAATCACCAAGGGCGTACCTTCCTTTCTGATGATGAAAAACCACTTGGCAAAGTGGTCTACGGTAATGGTAATAACAAGGAAGATGGTACTGAGGGTGTCCACTATAAAAATGTTTATGGTAGCTACTTCCATGGACCAATTCTTTCTCGTAACGCCAACCTTGCCTACCGTTTGGTTACAACTGCCCTTCGTAACAAATATGGCCAAGACATTGAATTGCCAAGTTACGATGACATTCTCTCAAGTGAGATTGCTGAAGAATACGCAGATACTAAATCAAAAGCAGAATTTGAGAAATAATTTTAGAACATAGCAAAATAGCGAAACCCTGGGGTTTCGCTATTTTTTATATCTATTTCCAAAGACGTCTTTTCTTCAATCTGTCTTCAATTTTACGATTATCAATCCTTAAAATGGCAATCATATCAAACAAGAGCCAAGTCCGTTTAGGATAAACAATGTATTTTGGAGACCATATTGGAGAAAACTTCTCCTTATAACGTTGGAGCCCACTAAAAGAGTAAAAACGCTGCGCAAAGACATAGACCAAATTGGCAACCTTCTCTTCCAAGAAACTATCTTCTTCAGTACCCACATTCGCGAGTGGAGCCATCCCCATATCAAAGTATTGCTTTCCTTCTGCTTGGAAATACTGGAAGAGTTTGACAAAGAGGTAATCCATAATACCTTCAGGTGCCTTTTCAAAATCATAACGCATAAGGTCTATCGTCGCCACCCGTTTGTTTTTGGTTGGCATGATATTAGCAAAGGCTACAATTTCTCCATCCTCACTCTCAACAATAGCAATCGGTGCCTGCTGCAGATAAGCTTCATCAAAGAAACCAAGAGAGAACCCCTTCTCCTTACGACCGTTAAGCCAAATATCTGAGACAGCCTTCATTTCTTGCATCTGAGTCTCTGAAAATGGAGGATCAAGTAACTTAAACTGGAAACCTGCTTTTTCGACACGATTGGTTGGTTTACGGAACTTCTTACCATGCTTACCATCGACAGAGAATGTCGTCAAATCAACCATGGCGTTTTCCCCAAATTTCATAAAATCAAAGCCATAATCATGAAGCATCAGGGTAATACTCTCGTCTGCCTCATAAAACAAGGCTTGTAAATTCCAATCTGATAGTGTCTTCAAGAAAGATTCCCAAGCTGGACGATAATAATTTTCATTACCAATTGGATTTCCCATAACCACACACTTATTGCTGGTTTGTGCAAATTGGAAAACTACCTGGTCTTGTCCATCGACACGATACCAAAAGAGGCGTTTATCATGTAAATAAGCCAAGGCACTTTCTGATGCACCCCCATATTTCTCAAGGAGAGCTGTGAAGCGCTCATCATCCATACTTTGACCAAAAGTCCTGCGGGGTGCCAAAATTCTCAAGACTCCCCAAACAATAGTTGCAATGATAACTGATGCCAGTAAAATATCAAACCAAATATGAACAAAATGTCCAAGAACATCCCGGTTCTTAGGTGGCAATAAATGAGACCAAAAACCGCTGCCACCCAGAACAAGAAGAACCAGAATAGTAAAGGCTAGGAAAAGGAAATCCTTTGTTTTGTCTTCCCAACTATAAACAAAGTAACGATGATACAACCTCTTTCTGATGATCAACATAAGCACCAAAGAGAGTACAATTAGGAAAGACATAGCCCAAGAAATACCATTGAGATTGACATAAATCAAGGTCAAGACAAAGGTTATTAAGGAAGCAATGAAAGCTCCCTTCACCCGACGTCTGATGAGACGAGCCATGAAAATGAATAGAGTTCCAAATAGGATACTTGGGAATTGCCAAATCAACTGTTCCTGAATAGGATTAAAACGGCTAATAAAGTAGACATTTGCCAAGCGTTCTGGGATTAAGGCTGACAAAATCAAGAAAATCCCTGAAAAACGTAGCAAATACACAAGAAAGCGGTGGAGACTTCCACCAAATACTCGTGAAGAAAGTTTGAAGTATTTCTCGTTGATACGCCCTCCCATGTGTTTGAAAAAGAAGACAACACCTAACAAGAAGGGAATAACGTAGTAAGTTAAACGAAAGAGCAAGAGCAGACTAACCGCAAGAGCATTGCTAACCCCCATAGAGGTCAGACCGGTAATCACAATCAAATCGAAACTACCAATCCCACCTGGAATCATTGAGAAGATACCAATAATAACCGCTAGGAAATAAAGAGGAATCAGATTATAAAGAGGAACATGTAAGCCCATTAAATAAGCTACACTTACAAAGCTCCCAAGGGCCGTTCCCCATTCAGCTGTCGAAGCTAAAAGAAGACTTAGCCTCGTTTTCAATGGTACTTGACCAAAATAGGCTAATTTTTCACGACTAGAAACAAAGAAAATAAAAGGCAGATAAAGGAAAATCCCCAATAACAGTAACCAATACTTTCTTAAATCTGGACTTAGAGGGAAGAACCAAAAGACAGCGAATACCAAACCACTTAAAAGGGATAGGCCCGACATAAAGTAAGGCAATAAGCGAGAAAGTGCCTTAACACCTGTCTTTTCCTGCCCATCCTCAGAATAAAAGGAATATCGCAGACCCATATCGACCAAACCAGCAAAACCAGCTAAATTATTAATGGTGTTAACAGCCCAACTTGTTTCTAAGATATAGGATTTGGAATAATCCGTTTCTAGCTCCTTATTCAGTATGATGTCATAAAAGAGCATAGGGGAGACAGCGACTAGTCCGATGATAGCCATCAAAACAAGATGCCAAATAGACAAACCGGCCAGAGCTGACTCAAGTGACTCTAAAGTGATGGTCCGTTTGAGGCGAACCAATTCTATGACGACAAGAACCGTAATCGAGATAAAGAAGATAGATTTAACGGCCGCTTTTAAAGGTTGAAGTCTCTCTAAAAGACGCTTCATGCCACCACCTCTTTTCGACTAATTCTCACAAGCTCACGAATCATTTGATTGAAAATCTTATATTTACGTTGAGCTAGACGATGCCCTTCTCGACGTTGGACATAGAGCTTATGAATTGGAAAGAGTTCCGAAATCTCCCTAGAATGCCTGATACTGATAACATCCCTTTGCCCCATAACTACCCAAACAGGATAGGCAGCCTGATGTAGACGTTCCCTATCTAGTGGCAAGTCATGAAGCATAAGCCCCGTTACCTGAGCCATGATATCCATTTTAGATGAAAATGGTGACAAGGCTTTTAAGCAAAGATATTGTATATAGACCGCAAATCTTGAGCGTCTCGTCAACCCATTAAAGGTCATATTCCCCGCATTAAGTAAGAGCCCTGCAATCCGGTCAGGATAACGACTAGCATAAACCATAGCCAAATTGGCACCGTCACTATGACCGACAAATAAAGCCTTCTTGATATTCAAATATTGCAAAATTTCCTCCAAATCGGCAGCCATCTGTTCAAAGGTCATCTTAACACTTTGACGACTGGACCTGCCGTGATTACGACTATCAATGAAAATTAAACGATAGTCTCGATACAGAATTCCTTGCTTACCAAAATAATTTCCTGACAAATTATTGCCATGCAAAAAAACAATTGGAAAGCCTTTACCGAGATCACGATAATAGATGATTTGACCATCTTTCACTTTGAATTCCATAATATTACCTACCTTTTCACTAACGCATTCTTATACGATAATTAGTCTTATAAGGCATTGAGGCTGATGAATTGGACTTACTCATTCCAAAATCATCTAACCCTCTTCACTCCATTATAACACTTCCACTAGGGAAGAGGCAGAATATTTGTGCATTTTCTGCAAAAAGAAAAAGCCTTTTCAGGCTTCTCTTCTTATTGTTCGAAAGTTTGTTGTGCGATGAGTTTGTTATAGTTTTCTTCATCTTCTTGATTATCACGGACAACCTTAGATACTGTAAAGGAAGATGAAATCAAGCCAACACATCCCATGAGGTAGTAACCCTTAACCATCAAAGGCTCTTTAAGGGTATAGAGGCCTACCAACATCAAGATTACGAAGAAGGCAAATGATCCCCATGCCATCATGTTGAAAGATGTTGTGTTACGATACACTTTTTTCTTTACTTTGTTCATAAAGTTAGTCTCCTTTTATATACTAAGACCAGTATACCAACAATGTAAGCCTTTCACAACTCAAAACATGAAAAGGTTTTCATCATCTCTTAACCTTCCAATTGTTCTGATAAGTCACTCCACTCTTCCATCAGAGCTTCTTGATTGACTGATAAGCCATCCAGCTCTTTCTGCAAGTCAGACAATTCCGCCACATCATTTGTTTCTAGCATGGCAGCAGAAATTTCCTCCAAGCGTTCTTCAATCGTCTCTAGCTCATTTTCAATTTGCTCAATGCGTCGACTTAGTTTACGCATCTCTTTTTGATTGGCTTTTTGAGCTTGATAATCACTAGCACCCGCTGAAGCTACTTGGACTTCCTCTGATACTTGATTTTCCTCTGCCTCAAGTCGTGCTAACTCTTCAAGCTCCGCCTTCTTTTCAAGGTAGTAATCGTAATCTCCAAGATAAATGGTTGCCCCATCCTCAGAAATTTCCATCACTTTGGTTGCCACACGGTTGATAAAGTAACGGTCATGGCTGACAAAGAGAAGTGTTCCATCAAAGTCAATAAGGGCATTTTCCAAGACTTCCTTACTATCAATGTCCAAGTGGTTGGTCGGCTCATCTAGGATAAGGAAGTTGTTGTTTTCCATTGATAATTTGGCTAGGAGCAGGCGAGCTTTCTCACCACCAGAAAGCATGGAAACCGACTTTTTGACATCATCACCTGAGAAGAGAAAGGCTCCCAGACGGTTACGAATCTCAACTTCAGGAGTTGTCGCAAAATCATTCCACAACTCATCAAGAACAGTGTTTGACGGTGTCAAAGCAGATTGGGTTTGGTCATAGTACCCCACTTCAACATTGGCACCATAGGTTGATGTTCCCTTGATAAATGGCAGTTTACCTACTACCGACTTGATAAAGGTTGTTTTCCCTATACCATTAGGTCCCACAATGGCAATGGCATCCATCTTCTTAACATCCAGGGAAATAGGCTCTGAGAGAATCTCATCGTCATAACCAATAGCAGCATCCCTCACTGTCAAGACCACATTTCCAGAGATCTTGTCCGCATGGAAAGTCATATTTGCCGACTTCTGGCCTTCTGTTGGCTTATCCAGGCGTTCCATTTTCTCTAGCTGTTTGCGACGGGCTTGGGCACGCTTGGTTGTAGAGGCACGGACAATATTACGATTAACAAAGTCCTCTAGCTTAGCAATTTCTTTTTGTTGTTTTTCGAAGTTCTTTGCTTCAGTGGCCAACTTTTCAGCCTTAAGGTCCATGAATTTTGAATAGTTTCCGACATAACGATCTAAACTATGTCTGGTCAAATCTAGGGTTACTGTCGCCACCTTATCCAAAAAATAACGGTCGTGACTGACAATGATTAGAGCACCCTGATAATTGACCAAGTAATTTTCTAACCAGGCAATGGTCTCGATATCCAAGTGGTTGGTCGGTTCGTCCAATACCAAGAGTTCGGGCTTCTCAAGCAGCATTTTCGCCAAAGCCAAGCGCGTGTTTTGCCCTCCAGAAAGTTCTGAAATGGGCATCTCCCACATGCTTTCATCAAACTTAAAACCATTGAGAATAGCTCTGATATCAGATTCATAGGTAAAACCACCACGCTGTCTGAAATCCTCGGAAAGGCGATCGTAGTCAGTCATTAACTTGTCCAATTCTGCCCCAGTCAACTCGGCCATCTTCATTTCCATGTCACGAAGACGTTTTTCATCTGCACGTAAGTCTGCAAAGACATTTAACATTTCCGCATAGATGGTATTACTAGACTCAAAGCGACTATCCTGAGCCAAGTAAGACAAATTCAAATCACGTTTTGTATTGATTTCACCACTCGTCGGCGCTTCCTCTCCAACCAAGATTTTCAATAAGGTTGATTTTCCAGCACCGTTACGGCCAACCAGGGCAATACGATCACGTTCATCTACCTGAATATTAATATTATCAAAGAGCACATCTCCTGAGAAAGAGCGCTCAATCTTGTTTCCTTGTAAAATAATCATAACGTTTCAATTATACCAAAAAAGCCAAGCTCCTGCTTAGGCTTTTTGACTTTCTTTCAAAATGCTTGCTACCTTAGTATTAATCAAATCGATAGCAACAGTATTTGTGACACCTTCAGGAATCACCACATCTGCGTAGCGTTTCGTAGGTTCGATAAACTGGTGATACATAGGTTTAACCACACTGATATATTGCTCAATGATACTATCCAAGCTACGTCCACGCTCTTCCATATCACGCTTGATACGACGAATAATACGAATGTCATCATCAGTATCTACAAAGAGCTTGATATCCATCAAATCACGCAAGCGTTTATCCTCAAGTACCAAAATCCCCTCAACAATGAAGACATCCTGTGGTTCCTGACGATAAGTCTTTTCACTGCGAGTATGTTGGGTGTAGTCATAAATCGGAATATCTACAGGACGTCCAGCAATCAGCTCATTGATGTGTTCAATCATAAGATCTGTATCGAAGGCAAAGGGATGGTCGTAGTTCGTTGACACACGCTCTTCAAAAGTCAAATGTGACTGATCCTTATAATAAGAATCATGCTCAATCATAGCAATTTTCTCATCTGGAAAATTTGATAGAATGGCACGAGAAACACTGGTCTTACCGCCACCAGAGCCACCCGTAACCCCAATAATAATCGGTTTTTTAGGCATGGTAAATTCCTATCTAATATAGTCTTTCTCATCTATTCTACACTAAATCATGATATAATAAAAGCAAATCCATATAGAAAATGAGACTTTTATGTTTAAAAACTTTCCTGAACAATGGCAAGACCTCCTTAAAGAAAAAGGAATCACTACAGAGACTGCCATTCAAAAAGAACTCTTTGCACCAATCACTGAAGGAGACAATGTCCTAGGTATCAGTCCTACAGGAACAGGTAAAACCCTTGCCTACCTTCTTCCACTTCTTCTTTCACTCAAGCCAAAAAAAGCTCAACAACTGCTTATCTTAGCACCCAATTCAGAGCTTGCTGGACAGATTTTTGATGTAACCAAACAATGGGCTGAGCCACTAGGACTCACTGCCCAACTCTTCCTTTCTGGCTCTAGTCAAAAGCGACAAATTGAACGCCTGAAGAAAGGACCAGAAATTCTCATCGGAACCCCTGGCCGTGTCTTTGAGCTGATTAAACTCAAAAAAATCAAGATGATGAATGTTAACACCATCGTCCTCGATGAATTTGATGAGCTTCTCAGTGATAGCCAATACCACTTTGTGACAAAAATCAGCCACCATGTTCCTCGTGATCATCAAATGATCTATATTTCAGCAACCAACAAAATTGACGATCAAGTTCTTGTCGAAAATACTATCGTTTATGACCTATCTGATCAGGAACTAGACACTATTAAACATTATTATATCAGTGTTGATAAACGTAACCGTGTCGAACTTCTCCGTAAGTTCTCCAATATTCCTGACTTCCGTGGCCTTGTCTTTTTCAACAGTCTTTCTGACCTTGGTGCTACTGAAGAACGCCTCCAATTTAACGGAGCTTCAGCAGTATCATTGGCTAGTGACATCAACGTCAAATTCCGTAAGGTTATCTTGGAAAAATTCAAGAATCACGAGATTTCACTCTTACTAGGTACTGACCTCTTGGCACGAGGCATCGATATTGAAAATCTGGAAGTGGTCATCAACTTCGATATTCCTCGAGACCGTGAAGCCTACACTCACCGTGCAGGTCGTACCGGCCGTATGGGAAATGAAGGTAGCGTCATTAGCTTGGTAACCCATCCAGAAGATCTCAAAAAACTTAAAAAATTCGCTAAAGTATCAGAACTGGTTCTTAAAAACCAAGAACTCCACGAAAAATAAGGCATTACAAAAGCACTTCAGTTTACTCTGAAGTGCTTTTAACATATACAGATTAGGCTTTTTTACCAAAGTCCTCAATCATTTGTTCCATTTCCTCACGACTTGGAGTTGTCAACATATAAAGGAAGTCACCTTGCAACTCTGCAAAGGCTGCAGGCATGATTTTCTTAACTTTAAGTTGTTCACGATACTTATCGAAAAGTTCTTCTTCTGAGTAAGCATAGTGAGAGCTTGCACGACGTGAAGTTGCCAAACAGTAAAGTGGCTCAAACTGAGAAGCTGGGAATGGTTCACCAGCAACGATATCCGCATAGCCCTTGTACAAATCAAACGAATGAGCATAGTTATAGACATCGATTGTGAAGCCACCTGCTGGTCGGTTGTTATATTCAATAGCAATATAATCATCACCATCACGGAAGAACTCAATATGGAAGAAACGTTCCTTCATACCAAATTCTTTGACAATTGCCTCACCATACTTACGTAACTTAGGATCCATATCCTTAAGAACGTAGTAAGAATTATCCATCTTGTAAATCATCAAGTCAAGTGGAGTGTGGGCATAATCGAAAGTTGTTGAGAAGACAATATTACCATCATGATCAATCAAACCATCGAAAGTACAGATTTCGCTTGAAGTTACAAATTTTTCAAAGAAATAAACTGTTTCATGGTCCCACTCAGCCTTGAAATGATTGATATCATCTTCTGTTTCAAGTTTGAAGGTTGCAGCTGCACCAACCCCATTATCTGGCTTAGCAATCATTGGAAGGCCGATTTCTTTCACAGCTTTATCCACATCTTCGTCAGTTTTAATGACAGCACCTGGCACGACTGGAACACCAGCTTTTTGGAAGAGTTTCTTCATTTCAGACTTGAATTTAGTCTTCTTAAGGTCTTCTGGCTTAGCACCAAAAACATTGAACTGTTCACGAAGAGCAGCATCCAATTCCAACCAGTATTCATTATGAGATTCGATACGATCGATTGGACCATGTTTGTAGAAAAGAAAGGCTACGGCACGCTTAACTTCATCCAAGTTTTCCAGATTATCTACACGGAAGTACTCTGTCAAAGCATCTTTCAAAGGTTGATCTAACTGTTCATAAGGCTCTTGACCAATACCAAGAACAGTGATTCCCTTATTAGCAAGTTCAACTGTAAACTGTTGGAAGTTTTGTGGATAGTATGGTGAAATAACAAGATAATTCATTAGTGATTCCTCTTTTATAGTTATTTAGATAGGATAGACAAAGAAATTATAGGTTCATATTGTCAAGGAAATAAGGCATTTGTTTACGCCACCATTCCCAATCGTGAGCGACATCATGGCCCCACTCAGAGAACCAGGCTGGAATATTCTTTTGTTCAAAGGCTTCCTTAAGTTTATAGTAAGAAGGAAGACCATCTTGTTCCCAAGCACCAAGACCTGTACATACGATGATTTCAGCTTGACGGTAGCGGTCGATAAACCAACCATCATTTTGGTTCCAGATATAATCTGATGGGGAATTTTGGTAAATAGCTTCATCCCCTCCAAACTCACCCACAAAGAAACGAGCATCGTAGACACCACTAAGAGCTACTACTTTATTGAAAACATCAGGATGTTGCAAGAAGAAATTAAGCGCATGGTAAGCACCCATTGAACATCCTGTTGTCATCATTGGATCAAACCAACCAGTTTTGTGTTTGATAAATGGAATAGCTTCTTCAATAACATAACGTTCATAAGCACGATGCATTTCAGCACGATCGTGTGGATTTTTCCAATCACAAAGCCAGCTTTCACTGTCCACACTTGACAGCGTAAAGAATTGTACGCGCCCTTCTTCGATAAAACGTGCACAAGCATCAATCATACCGAAGTCATAGTATTCGTTATGGCTACCACCTGATGAAGCAAAAACCACAACAGGGATACCAGCGTGCCCATAACGGTTAACATACATTTCACGATTAAGTTGACCACTCCAGTGGCTAAGATGTTCGATATTCATATTTATATACCTTTTCCTAAATTAAAATAATTTGCGTTAATATAGACTAGTCCCACTTTTCAGCGAAAAAGCGAAGACAGTCTGGTAAATTCTCAGCCCAAGCTTCTTCATTGTGTTCAGCACCAGACTGAATGTGAATCTTGATATTTTCCAAATCAACCCCACGAGCAATCAAATCATGGTAATAGCTCAATGAAGAGTCAATATAAGCCTGCTTAATGTTACCAGCCATCAAGGTCTTGTCAGTATCATCAGCTTCCTCAGTCCCTACATAAATGTAGACACGTTGATCTGCATCGAGCTTTTGACGCGACATGTAACGATCAAAGGCATCTTGATGCAACCAGTTGGCTGAAGAAAATACCCCAAGACAACCAATCTGCTCCTTATAATCAAGCCCCATAAACTGAGTGATATTACCACCAAGAGATGAGCCAATCATAGCTGTATGCTGACGATCTGAGAGGGTACGGTACTCCTTGTCAATAAAGGGTTTTACCACATCCATGACAAACTCCGCATACTCTACTCCCTTGCCTCCGAACTGAACACCAGGGATATTAGATTCTTGGTATTTCCACGCAGAATACTCATTCATACGGCCAGGACCATCATTATCGATGGCTACAACAATCATACGCGAAATATCAGGATTACGCTTGATTGTTGGGATAATCTTCCAAGAATAGCCAGAAAATGACTCCTTACTATAAAGAACATTCTGACCATCATGGAAATACACGACAGGGTAAGAACGATCTGTATCCGTTTCATAGTTCTTAGGCAGAAGAACACGCACACGACGAAGTTTCCCAGTGTAAGGCACCTCTAACTCATGCGTCTTCATAACCAAGTAAAAATAAGATTTATTCATTGTCAGAAAACTCTCTATATTCGAAATTTAGTTCTATTATACCATATTTTAAAAGAAAAAGAGTCCCTATAATGGGGACTCTTTACACTTTTTAATGATTGAATAGCTAAACTCTTAGTAGTTTGCGATATCAAATACTGTTGATTTCACACGAGTCATAGCTTCGATAGAGTATTTCACACCTTGAGTTCCGGCACCAGATCCTTTAACACCAAGGAATGGGAAGTTATCTGTACCACGTTGTGTTTTGTTGTTGATGTGAACTGTACCAACTTCAAGTTGTTCAGCAATTGCAAATGCACGTGGGTAGTCTTGTGTGAAGACAGCACCTTGAAGTCCGAATTCTGATTCGTTAGAAATCTTGATAGCTTCTTCTACTGAAGATACACGGATGAATGGCAATACTGGACCAAATGGTTCTTCCCAAGCAAGACGCATGTCAGTTGTTACATGGTCAAAGACAGCTGGGTAGATAAGGTTGCCTTCACGTTTCAATTCAGTTTTAGCAGTAGCACCTTGTTCAACGGCATCATTAATCAAACCTTGAACGAAGTCAGCTGCTTTTGTATCGATAAGTGGTGTAACGCTTGCGCTTTCTTCAGGCATACCAACAGTGATATTACCTACCAAAGCAGTTACTTTTTCTACCAATTCATCTGCAACACTATCCATTACAAGAACACGTTTGATAGCTGTACAACGTTGACCTGAATAGTCAAAGGCACCAGCAACAATGTTTTTAGCAGTCAAGTCAAGATCAGCATCTTCAAGAACGATAGCGGCATCTTTACCACCAAGTTCAAGCATGATTGGACGCATAGCTGCCAAACGACCGATATTTTCACCAACTGGAGTTGAACCTGTGAAGTTGATGAAATCAACTGCTTTGTGTTCAACGATGTAGTCACCGATAACAGAACCACGACCTGTGATAGAGTTCAAGACACCTGCAGGGATACCAGCTTCAACAAATGCTTCAACCAAAAGAAGACCTGAGATAGAACCTTGTGTTGGTGGTTTGAAGGCAACAACGTCACCAGCAATCAAGGCAGGAGCAATTTTAGAACCAGCCAAGTTTACTGGGTAGTTAAATGGAGAGATAGCAAGGACAAGACCTACTGGTTCGCGACGAACAACAGCGATTTTTTTCTTGCTACCAGCGTCAAATGCACCACCTTCAAGTACTTCACCTTCCAAACGCAAACCTTCTTCAGCTGCATAGTGGATGATTTCAGCAGTACGAACAACTTCACCGATTGCAGATTTCAAACCTTTAGAGATTTCTTTAGAAAGAACTTGACCGATTTTTTCTGCATCACGTTCCAAGATATCTGCTGCTTTATGAAGGTAAGCTGCACGTTCAGCATATGAAAGTGCACGCCATGCTGGAAGTGCTGCTTTAGCTGCTGCGTAGACTTCGTCTACTTCAGCTTGGCTCATCGCTGGAACTGATCCAAGTTCCTCACCGTTTGCAGGTGCGTAAATAGTAATTTCGTTTTCAGATGTTTTCCACTCACCATTGACATAGTTTTTGTATTGTTTAGCCAAGATAGTAACTCCTTTTATCTATTATAAGACCTATTTTATCATTTTTTTAGAAATAATCCAAGATTTAAACGAGAATTATTCAGAAAATTTTGACAAAAAATAGTTTTAATTATTAACCTAGGTTAGCCGTATTCTACTCCTAACCAATGAATGAGTCAATTATTTTGTCTCTGTTTAGTTATAAAAAAAGTGAAAGCCTAGGCCTCCACTTTTTATGATTAGTCTACGTTAACGTATTCTTTTGAAAGTTCAAGAACTTCTTCCATTGTTGAACATTCAGTAAGCGCACGGTTAGCATATTCTTCCATTTTAGCTGTGTCAAGTTTCTTCATCAAGCTACGTGTACGAAGAACAGATGTCGCTGACATTGAGAACTCATCCAAGCCCATTCCGACAAGAAGTGGAACAGCAGTTTGGTCACCGGCCATTTCACCACACATACCAGCCCATTTACCTTCAGCGTGAGCCGCTTTGATAACATTGTTAATCAAACGAAGGATTGATGGGTTATATGGTTGGTAAAGGTATGAAACTTGTTCGTTCATACGGTCAGCAGCCATAGTGTATTGGATAAGGTCGTTTGTACCAATTGAGAAGAAATCAACTTCTTTAGCAAATTGGTCAGCAAGCATAGCTGCAGCAGGGATTTCAATCATGATACCTACTTCGATATCGTCTGCAACGGCAACACCTTCAGCAACCAATTTAGCTTTTTCTTCTTCAAGAATACCTTTAGCAGTACGGAACTCAGTCAACAAAGCAACCATTGGGAACATGATACGCAATTTACCGTGAACAGATGCACGAAGCAACGCACGCAATTGTGTACGGAACATTTGGTTACCAGTTTCAGAGATAGAAATACGCAAAGCACGGTAACCCAAGAATGGGTTCATTTCTTTAGGAAGATCGAAGTAAGGGAGTTCTTTATCCCCACCGATATCCATTGTACGAACGACAACAGGTTTACCGTTCATACCTTCAAGAACTGCTTTGTATGCTTCATATTGGTCATCTTCAGTTGGGAAGTCTTGAGAATCCATATACAAGAATTCTGTACGATAGAGACCAACAGCTTCTGCACCGTTATCATTTACACCTTCAACGTCTTTAGGTGTACCGATGTTAGCAGCCAATTCGAAATGTTTTCCATCAGCAGTAACTGTTTGAGCATCTTTAAGAAGAGCCCATTCAGCTTTTTGTTTAGCGTAAGCTTCCCCAGCTGCTTTAAACTCAGCAATTTGCTCTTCAGTTGGGTTGATAACAACTTCACCAGTAATACCTGAAACTGCCAAGATGTCACCATCTTTGACAAGTTCTGTGATGTTATTTGTACCAAGAACGGCTGCAATTTCAAGTGTACGAGCCATGATTGCAGAGTGACTAGTACGTCCACCGATATTAGTAACAAAAGCTTTTACGTACTTTTTGTTCAACTGAGCTGTATCAGATGGTGTCAAGTCATGAGCAACAACGATTGATTCTTCGTTGATTGTTGCTGGGTTAGGCAATTTTTTACCAAGCAAGTTAGCAAGCACACGTTTTGTAACGTCACGAATATCCGCTGCACGTTCTTGCATGTATGGGTTGTCTTCCATACCTTCAAAAATAGCGATAAACATGTCTGTTACTTCTGTCAAAGCAGCTTCAGCATTAACTTGTTTAGCACGGATAGTTTCTTTAATTTGACCAGTCATTTCTGGGTCAGCAAGAACCATCAAGTGAGCATCAAAAACGGCTGCCGCTTCTTCACCAAGGCTTTCAACTGCTTTTTCACGGATAACAGAAAGCTCGTCTTGTGACGCCGCTAGAGCAGCATCTAGACGAGCCTCTTCTGCACTTGTATCTTCAACTGTTACTGTTTCAAATGACAAGTCCGGTTGAACAAGCAGATATGCCTTAGCAACTGCAACACCATCAGATGCTGCGATTCCTTTAAGCATTTCTGTCATATTCTTATGCCAATCCTTCTTTTGTCATTGTTTCTGCGATTGCTGCGATTGCGTCATCAGCATCAGCACCTTCTGCAGAGATAGTTACGTCAGCACCTTGACCAACACCAAGGCTCATAACACCCATGATAGATTTAAGGTTAACTGCTTTACCTTTGTAGTCAAGAGTGATATCTGAAGCAAATTTGCTAGCTGTTTGAACAAGCAAAGTAGCTGGACGTGCGTGGATACCTGTTTCTGCAACAATGTGGAAATCTTTAGAAGCCATAATGGATTCTCCTTCTTCATTTGGAATATTTGAGTTATCAATGATAACCCTTACAATTTAGAATTATAACATAGCTAATTGAGATTATCAAGGTTAAAACGTACTTTCTACAAGTTTTTCGAAAGCTTGTCTCTCATTTTACTGGTCATTTTCATTTTTCAAAACATAAGCAAATACTAGTCTCTAGTTATTTACAACATTTTCAGAAAATTTCTTTCATGGTGTTTTCAATCGTTAATTTTCATTTTCGAGCAAAAACAATCACATAATTGAAAGAATTTGATTGCTAAAGGCACTCGTTGAATATGCTTGTTTCCCAAATGCTAAGTCAGCTGTAAAGATATCAGCTTTAAATGTCTTCTCAATAGCACTTGTAATCAGTTGAGCTGCCTCAGTCCAACCAATATAGTCTAGAAGCATGCAGCCAGATAATAGAACTGAGCAAGGATTAGCCTTATCTTGATTCGCGATATCCGGAGCTGTTCCATGTGTTGCTTCAAAAATTGCATGACCTGTTTGATAGTTAATGTTGGCTCCAGGGGAGATACCGATACCACCAACTTGTGCAGCCAAGGCATCACTGGCATAATCACCATTCAAATTAGTCAAGGCAACAACATCAAATTTTTCTGGATTTAAGAGAATCTGTTGGAGAAAGTTATCAGCGATTATATCATTAATCTCAAGACGACCAGCTAGCAATTCTGTTTCATATTCTTCCTGAGCTACTTCATAACCCCATTTACGGAAGCCACCTTCTGTAAATTTTTGAATATTCCCTTTATGAACCAATGTCACTTTCTTTAGATTGTTCTTGAGAGCATAGTCGATAGCAGAGCGAATGAGACGTTTACTTCCTTCTATTGAAATTGGCTTGATTCCGATACTACTTGATTCTGGGAAGCGAATTTTATTAACATTCATCTCTGTCTGGAGAAACTCAATCACGCGCTTGACATCTGCCGTTCCTGCTTCCCATTCAATCCCCGCATAAATATCTTCGGTATTTTCACGGAAGATAGTAATATTTGTTTTTTCTGGTTCTTTAAGTGGACTTGCTACTCCGTCAAAGTAACGAACAGGTCTAACACAAGCGTAGAGATCAAGTTCTTGACGTAATGCTACATTTAATGAACGGATACCACCACCTACTGGCGTCTCAAGCGGTCCCTTAATAGCTACTAAACTTTCTCGAATAGCTTCCAAAGTTTCTTTCGGCAACCATTCACCTGTTTTGTCATAAGCCTTCTTACCGGCTAGAAGCTCTTGCCATTCAATATGACGCTTTCCTTCATAGGCTACTTCTACTGCTTTATCAAAGATTGCTTGGGCATTCTTCCAGATATCATGTCCAACACCATCGCCTTCAATAAAAGGGATAATTGGACGATCAGAAACTTGAAGCTGTCCATTTTTCATTACGATTTTTTCTGCCATATAGCTTTCCTCCCTAGCGTTTTTCTAAAGGAATATACGTCATATTTTCTTGTCCGATGTATTGTGAGCGTGGACGAATCAATTTGTTATTTTTTTGTTGCTCTTGAATATGAGCAATCCAGCCGGCAACACGACTCATAGCAAAGATAAGTGTGAAGATATCGCTGTCAATTCCTAGAGTATGATATACAGTGGCTGAATAGAAGTCCACATTGGGAATCAATCCCTTCTTTTCTTTCATGAATTCTTCAATTTCTTGAGACATGTTAAAGAATTCTTCATTCTCAGTACCCTCTGTCAACTTTTTAGCCATATCTCTTAAGAAAATTTCACGAGGGTCCTGTTTCTTGTATACACGGTGGCCAAATCCCATGATTTTCTCTTTAGAGTCAAGTTTTTCCTGCAAGTAAGCATTAACATCACCAGATTCACGGATTTCTTTAAGCATATCAAAGACGCGTTCATTAGCTCCACCATGCAAGGGACCTTTTAGAGCACCAATAGCTGTTGTGACACAAGAATAGATATCTGTCAGAGTCGAGGCACAAACACGCGCTGCAAAAGTTGAGGCATTCAACTCATGATCAGCATGAAGAATTAAAGCCTTATTCATAGCTTCAATTTCAATTTCAGAAGGTTCAACACCATTCAGCATGTAGAGAAAATTAGCCGCAAAACCTAAATCTTCTCTTGGTTTGAGGGGCATTTTACCAGTACGTAAGCGTGCAAAAGTCGTAATAATTGTAGGCAATTTAGCCATCAATTCAATACTTTGCTGATAAATTGCCTCCATGGATCTTTCCTCGGCGTCCACATTGTAAACCCCAAGAAGGGAGACTGTTGAACGTAAAACACTCATTGGGTGCAAATGGGGACGAGATTGGATAAGAATGCATTGCTCAACAGCATCAGAAATATCATAGTTCTTACGCAACTCAGCTTCAAAATACTTGAGTTCCATTTGCGTAGGAAGATGACCATTCCACAAGAGATAAATCACTTCCTCAAAAGACGCTTTATTATCCATAAACTCGGAAATATCATATCCCGAATACGATAAATGATCATCAATAATAGATGAAATCCTAGTATTACAGGCAATCATGTCCTTAAGTCCATTAATTTCAACTGTTGTCATATTAGGCTCCCTTCAATTTTTTTCTTACAACCATTGGCAAGATACCACCATTTTTATAGTAGCGAATATCAGCATCTGCATCAAAGCGTACCAAAGCTTTAAAAGTTTTGGTTTGTTCAGGTGTTGAAGCTGTAACGGTGATAACATCATGGACACCTGGATTTTCTGAAAGGTCAAAGCTAAAGGTCTCATGTCCTGTCAATCCAAGACTTTCAGCATTTTCTCCTTCCATAAATTGGACTGGTAAAATCCCCATCATAACGAGATTTGAACGGTGAATACGCTCAAAACTCTCAGCAAGCACTACTTTTACACCAAGAAGATTAGCACCTTTAGCCGCCCAGTCACGACTTGAGCCCATACCATAATCCTTACCGGCAATTACAAGCGTATCTTGATTAGCTTCTTTATATTTCATAGCAGCATCGTATATAGGTAGAATGTCACCATCATATTTAGTATATCCACCAATTTTTCCATCTGCTAACTCATTCTTGATACGAATATTAGCAAAGGTTCCTCGCATCATGACTTCGTGATTTCCACGACGGCTACCATAAGAATTGAATTCTTGATAATCAACACCATTCTCAGTCAAATAACGAGCTGCTGGACTATTTCTGGCAATATTGCCTGCTGGAGAAATATGGTCTGTTGTTACCGTATCTCCGAATTTAGCCAAAACCTTCAAATCTTTCAATGGTTCAATGCTCAAATCATCTCCTAAAGCATCAAAATAAGGTGGGTTTTGAATATAGGTAGAGTTTTGATTCCATTTATAATTTTGACTTTGTTCAGTAGGAATGGCATTCCACTTCTCGCTATCAGAAAAGACATTAGCATATTCATCTTGGAAAAGTTGACGAGTGACGTATTTATCAACATAAGTCTCAATTTCTTCACGAGATGGCATAACATCCTCTAAATAAACAGCTTGACCATTGTCGTCAAAACCTAAAGGTTCAGTTGTCAAATCAATATTCGTGTTACCAGCTAAGGCATAAGCAACAACCAATGGTGGGCTAGCCAAGAAATTCGCTTTAACAAGTGGATTAATACGCCCTTCAAAATTACGATTTCCTGACAAAACAGCACTCGCTAATAAATCAGTGTCTACAATAGCCTTAGCCACCTCAGGACGTAAGTCTCCTGAGTTCCCAATACAGGTTGTGCAACCGTAACCTACCAAGTTAAAGCCAAGCTTATCTAGATAGGTTTGCAAGCCTGAAGCTTTGAGATAACCAGTAACAACCTTAGAACCTGGTGCCAAAGATGTCTTCACTGTTGGAGATACTTTTAATCCTTTCTCAACCGCTTTTTTAGCTAAAAGACCGGCTGCCATAAGAACGTAAGGATTTGAAGTATTGGTACATGATGTGATAGCTGCAATGGCCACATGACCTGTTTGAATTGTTTCTGAATGATCCTCAAAGTCAACGTTTGCAGTTTTTGCTAGCTCTTCCTTATCCAAACCAAAACCACGGACACCAGCTTCTCGTACCACTGCATCTTGAAATTCTTGCTTAGCATCTGATAAGAGAATCAAATCCTGTGGACGTTTAGGACCTGAGATAGAAGGTTTAATGGATGACAAATCAATTTCAACAATCTTAGTATACTTGGCTTCTTTACTTGGATCATAGAAAAGATGATTGGCTTTTGTATAGGCTTCAGTGACTTGGATGTGTTCCTCATCACGGTTAGTTAAACGCATGTAGTTAAGAGTCTCGTCATCAATAGGAAAATAACCACAGGTCGCTCCATATTCTGGTGCCATATTAGCGACTGTAGCACGGTCAGCTAGAGACAAACTCTTCAAGCCAGGTCCAAAGTACTCAACAAATTTACCAACCACATTTTCAGAACGAAGTACCTGAGTAATCTTGAGAGCCAAATCTGTTGCTGTAGCAATTTTAGGCAACTCTCCCGTCAGATGTACACCAATGACCTCTGGAATTGGGAAATAAGATGCTTCACCGAGCATAGCTGCTTCAGCTTCAATACCGCCAACACCCCAACCAAGAACGCCAATACCATTAATCATAGTTGTATGACTATCAGTACCAAACATAGAGTCAGGATATAGGAGCCCATCATTTTCAATAATAACATCACTCAAAAATTCAATATTAACCTGATGAATAATCCCTGTAGCTGGTGGAACAGCACGGTAATTTTCAAAAGACTGTTCGGCCCACTTTAGAAATTCATAGCGCTCGTTATTACGTTTAAACTCTAGATTAATGTTATCTTCAAGAGCAGTATCACATCCGTATGAATCCACTTGGACAGAGTGGTCAATAACCAAATCCACTGGAATCTCAGGGTTAATAAATTCGGCTTTACCACCATTAGCCACTATAGCATCACGCATTGAAGCTAAATCAACAACAACAGGAACTCCTGTAAAATCTTGTAAGATAACACGACTTGGTTTAAAAGGCACTTCGGAAACTGTCGGAAAATTCGGAAATTTCATCAGGTCAGAAATGTGAGATTCCTTAACATCGACGCCATCTTTTTTTCGGAGGAGACTTTCAAGTAGTATTCGAATGGTATAAGGTAGTTCTCCGACCTTAACATCATGAGATTTTGCTGCTTTTTCGAGATCATAGAAAGAGAATGTCTTACCATTTACAGTTAGATTTGAACAGTATTCTTGCATACTTGAACCTCCATTAGTTAAAAATTTTCTTTATTCTACACTGTTTTTTTTGAAAAAACAAATAGAATTGGCATTTTGATGTTATATTATATAACATGCATAGTTAGATATTTCTTTTTTCGTCATTTCCATATACAAATCCTATTTAATTTAGGAAACTTAAAAAAGCCTTTAAAACACAAGATATAGGGTTGTGTTTCAATACTAAACACAAAATATTGTATTTCCTTGAGATATTTAGCTTGATTTTTCCCAATATTTTGGGTATTCTATTAGAGTCGAAAAAGTGGCTCTTGGCCACTTAAAATCTTTTTATAAAGGAGTATTTGCAATGGCAAAGATTACATTGTTTTCTAAAAACAACTGCATGCAGTGCAAAATGACTAAAAAATTCTTGGAAAAGGAAGGTGCTGATTTCGAAGAAATCAACATTGATGAACAGCCAGAAAAAATCGATTACGTTAAAAGCCTCGGTTTCACTGCTGCTCCAGTTATTGAAGCCGGCGATATCATCTTTTCAGGTTTTCAACCGGCTAAACTTAAAGAAATCCTTTAATTATCAAGTTTTTATATAGAAAGGAACTTGTTTGCTTAGTTTAATGTTTCAACCTTAATATACTATTAAACTGAGCCTGGTATCTGTATTATGTCTTTAAAAAATCTTGGCGATGTCTCATACTTCCGCCTCAATAACGAAATTAACCGTCCTGTTAACGGTCAAATTCCTTTGCATAAGGACAAAGAAGCGCTTCGTGCCTTCTTCCTTGAAAACGTTAAGCCAAATTCAATGGCATTCAACAGCATCACAGATAAAATTAATTATTTGATTGAGAACGATTATATTGAGTCTGAATTCATCGGTAAATACGAACCTGCTTTCATCGAAAAATTGTCTGCAGAAATTCATTCTCAAAAATTCCGCTTCCAATCTTTCATGGCAGCCTACAAGTTCTACCAACAATATGCCCTCAAAACAAACGATGGCGAGTCTTACCTCGAAAGTATTGAAGATCGTGTTCTATTCAACGCCCTTTACTTTGCTGATGGTGATGAAAACCTAGCTAGTGACCTTGCCAACGAAATGATTCACCAACGTTACCAACCTGCTACTCCTTCATTTTTAAATGCTGGACGTAGTCGTCGTGGTGAACTCGTGTCATGTTTCCTTATTCAAGTAACAGATGACATGAATTCTATCGGACGTTCTATCAACTCTGCCCTCCAGTTATCACGTATTGGTGGTGGGGTAGGTATTAGCCTGTCTAACCTTCGTGAAGCTGGTGCTCCTATCAAAGGATATGCTGGGGCAGCCTCTGGTGTCGTGCCTGTTATGAAGCTTTTTGAAGATAGCTTCTCTTACTCAAATCAACTTGGTCAACGTCAAGGTGCTGGTGTTGTTTATTTGGATGTTTTCCACCCAGACATCCTTGCCTTCCTTTCTACTAAGAAAGAGAATGCTGATGAGAAGGTGCGTGTTAAGACACTGTCACTTGGTGTTACAGTTCCAGATAAATTCTACGAGTTGGCACGTAATAATGAAGATATGTACCTCTTCAGCCCTTACTCAGTCGAAAAAGAGTACGGTAAACCATATAACTACATTGATATTACAGCTATGTACGATGAGTTGGTTGCCAATCCAAATATCACAAAAACCAAGATTAATGCCCGTGAGCTAGAAACTGAAATTTCTAAACTCCAACAAGAATCAGGTTATCCATATATCGTCAATGTTGATACAGCCAATCGACACAATCCAATCGATGGTAAGATTATCATGTCCAACCTCTGTTCTGAAATTCTTCAAGTTCAAACACCAAGTGAACTTAACGATGCACAAGAGTTTGTTAAACTCGGTACAGACATTTCATGTAACCTTGGATCAACTAATATCCTTAACATGATGACTTCACCTGACTTTGGTCGTTCGATTAGAGCAATGACACGTGCGCTTACCTTTGTTACAGATAGCTCAAGTATTGATGCTGTACCATCTATCAAAAATGGTAACCAACAAGCTCATACCTTTGGTTTGGGAGCTATGGGGCTTCACTCTTACCTCGCTAAACACCATATCGAGTATGGTAGCCCTGAATCTGTTGAATTCACTAATATCTACTTCATGCTAATGAACTACTGGACTTTAGTTGAATCTAACAACATTGCCCGTGAACGTCAAGAAACCTTTGTCGGTTTTGAAAAATCAAAATATGCTGATGGTTCTTACTTTGACAAATACGTTACAGGCCAATACGTTCCTAAATCTGACCGTATCAAAGAACTTTTCGATGGCCACTTCATCCCACAAGCCAAAGATTGGGAAGAACTCCGTGAACTCGTTAAGAAAGATGGACTCTACCATCAAAACCGTTTAGCTGTTGCGCCAAATGGCTCAATCTCTTACATTAACGACTGTTCGGCTTCTATCCATCCAATCACACAACGTATTGAAGAACGTCAAGAAAAGAAAATCGGAAAAATCTATTATCCAGCCAACGGTCTTTCAACAGACACAATTCCTTTCTATACCTCAGCCTACGACATGGACATGCGTAAAGTTATCGACGTTTATGCCGCTGCGACTGAACACGTTGATCAAGGTTTGTCATTAACCCTGTTCTTGCGTAGTGAGTTACCAAAAGAAATTTACGAATGGAAAACAGAAAATAAACAAACGACTCGTGACCTTTCTATCCTTCGTAACTACGCCTTTAACAAGGGAATTAAATCAATCTACTACATCCGTACTTATACAGATGACGGTGAAGAGGTTGGTTCTAACCAATGTGAAAGCTGTGTCATCTAAGATGGTGATTTAACGATAACAACCTCACTACCCTTATTTACAAAATGCATTAAAAGGTCGGTTCGCCGACTTTTTTAATAGATCAACTCAAAAAACTATATCATGATTTTGAATTATGATAAAATAGTAACGATATCAATAAAGAAAGAGGTTTCTAATGGAAACTTACTACAAAGCCATTAACTGGAATGAAATCGAAGATGCGATTGATAAATCTACTTGGGAAAAATTGACGGAACAATTTTGGCTAGATACACGTATCCCACTTTCAAATGACCTTGATGACTGGCGTAAACTTTCAGCTGAAGAAAAGGATTTGGTTGGAAAAGTTTTCGGTGGTTTAACCTTGCTAGATACCATGCAATCTCAAACTGGTGTTGAAGCCATTCGTGCAGACGTCCGTACACCTCATGAAGAAGCTGTATTGAACAACATTCAGTTCATGGAATCTGTTCACGCGAAATCTTACTCTTCAATCTTCTCAACTTTGAATACTAAATCTGAAATTGAAGAAATTTTCGAGTGGACTAACAGTAACGAATACCTCCAAACCAAGGCGAAAATCATTAACGATATCTATGAAAATGGAACGCCTCTTCAGAAAAAGGTTGCTTCAACATATCTTGAAACATTCCTTTTCTATTCAGGGTTCTTCACTCCACTCTATTATCTTGGTAATAACAAGCTGGCTAATGTCGCTGAAATCATTAAGCTCATTATCCGTGACGAATCTGTTCACGGAACTTATATTGGCTATAAATTCCAACTAGGGTTCAACGAATTACCTGAAGAAGAGCAAGAAAGTTTCCGTGAATGGATGTATGATCTCCTCTACCAATTGTATGAAAATGAAGAGCTCTACACTAAATCTCTTTATGATGGTGTTGGATGGACTGAGGAAGTCATGACTTTCCTACGTTATAACGCCAACAAGGCTCTCATGAACCTGGGACAAGATCCACTCTTCCCAGATAGTGCGAACGATGTTAACCCAATCGTTATGAATGGTATTTCTACAGGAACATCTAACCACGACTTCTTCTCTCAAGTTGGTAATGGTTACCTTCTAGGTACTGTTGAAGCCATGCAAGATGATGATTATAACTACGGACTATAAGAAAAAACTAGCTGAGCTAGTTTTTTTATTGTGTTCAATACTATATTCGAAAAACAAATAGAAAAAGAGTTCAAATTGAACTCTTTTTATTTTATTTTGCTTTTACTTCAAAACCTTCTGCGACACCTTCTGCAAAGTTTTCTTCAACAATGCTAGCACAATGATCACAGATAGTCGCATTGTAGCTACGTTCTTTGGTAGTTGGATCGATACGACGGCAACGATCACAGACATCTCCTTCAGCACGTTCTACTGTGAATGCTACACCTTCAAAGCTTACAGCAGACTCAGGAGCATCTCCTTCAGCAATAGTCAATGCTGAAACGATCAAAAGTTGAGCAAGGTTAGTATTCAAACCTTCAAGAAGTTCTTTGACTTCAGCATTAGGATAGATTGTCAAATGAGCTTCAAGCGATTTACCGATAACTTTTTCGTTACGCGCTTCTTCCAAAGCTTTTTGAGCTTGGCCACGGAAATCCATGAAGGCATTCCAATTTTCAAGAAGTGCATCTTGACCAGCGAAATCTTCTGCTTCTGGCAACTCTGACAATTGAACATAGTCTTCTGTTTCAAATTCAAGATATGACCAAATTTCTTCTGCAGTGTGAGGAAGAATTGGAGTCAATAGTTTTGTAATCTTGACAAGAATATCGTAGAAGACTGTTTGCATTTGACGACGTTCAAGTGATTCTGCACTCTCAATATAAACCACATCTTTGGCAAAATCAAGATAGAAAGCAGACAACTCAACGTTAATAAAGTTAACCAAGGTTTTGTAGATAGTTAAGAATTCAAAGTTTGCATAGGCATCACGAATAGTCTTAACTAATTGGTTAAATCGAATAGTCATGTACTGATCTACAGAACGCAAGTCTTCAAAGGCTACTGCATCAGTTGTTGGATTGAAGTCAGATGTATTAGCAATCAAGAAACGAAGTGTGTTACGAATCTTACGATAAGATTCTGATACTTGGCTAAGGATATCCATTGAGATACGAACGTCATTAGTTGTATCAACACTTGTTACCCAAAGACGAAGAATTTCAGCACCAAATTGTTTCTCAACATCACTAGGAGCAATAGTATTACCAAGGGATTTAGACATCTTTTCACCCTTACCATCAAGCGCAAAACCTTGAGACAAGAGTTGTTTATATGGTGCAACACCATTATTAGCAACAGATGTGATAAGTGATGAGTTAAACCATCCACGATATTGGTCTGAACCTTCAAGATAGAGGTCAGCTGGATAAGTTAACTCAGGACGGTTAACTACAACACCATTCCATGATGAACCTGAGTCAAACCATACGTCCATAATGTCAGTTTCTTTAGTAAACTCTCCGTTTGGTGAACCTGGATGTGTAAAGCCTTCTGGAAGAAGATCTTTGGCATCACGTTCCCACCAGATAACTGAACCGTGCTCTTCGAAAAGTTTAGCCACATGTTCGATTGTTTCTTCAGTCATGATTGGTGTTTTATCTTCAGCATAGAAGATTGGGAGTGGCACACCCCAAGCACGTTGGCGAGAGATTACCCAGTCACCACGGTCACGAATCATGTTGTAAAGACGAACTTTACCCCACTCAGAATGGAATTTAACTTTTTCAATCTCATCCAAAATCTCTTGACGGAATTTAGAAACAGAGGCAAACCATTGTGGTACGGCACGCCAGATGATTGGTTTCTTCGTACGCCAGTCAAATGGGTATGAGTGTGAGATTTCTTCTTTAGCAAGGAGCAAATCACCGAGTTTTTCCATAACAATTGGAGCCACTTTATCGTAGAACTGACCTTCAAAATCAGGACCAGCATTTTCCATCATGATACCACGCTCATTAACAGTTACGGCAACTTCAAGGCCATTAGCAATACCTACGTTATAGTCATCCTCACCAAAACCAGGAGCCGTATGGACGATACCTGTACCTGAATCTGTAGTAACGTGGTCACCAAGGATAACAAGCTCATCAACTTCTGTATCCCATGGGTGTTCAGTGACGATTTGATTCAATTCTTCACCACGGTATGACTGAAGTACTTCCACATCAGTCCAACCAAATTTCTCAGAAAGACTATTAAGTAATTCAGAAGCAACGACAAATTTGCGGTTTTCTCCGGCAGGTTTTACGAGAACGTATTCAATATCAGCACCAACAGTCAAACCACGTGAAGCTGTTACTGTAAATGGTGTTGTTGTCCAAACTACGATATATGTATCTGTGTCTAGTACTCCTTTACCATCCTTTACCTTATTGGCATAGTAAAGTGAGGTTGAAACTAAATCATGGTACTCGATTTCTGCTTCAGCAAGTGCTGACTCTGATGACCATGACCAATAAACTGGTTTTGCACCTTGATAGATGTAACCTTTTTTAGCCATCTCACCAAAGACACGGATTTGTGCAGCCTCATAGTCTGGTGTCAAAGTAACATATGGGTTATCCCAATCAGCCGAAACACCAAGACGTTTGAAATCTTCACGTTGTTTGTCAACTTGTGAAAGTGCATAATCACGACACATCTTAAGGTATTCAGCACGATCAAGTTCTTTACGTTTCACACCTTGTTTTGCCAACACTTGCTCAATTGGAAGACCATGCGTATCCCAACCAGGAACGTAAGGAGCATAGAAACCAGACATTGATTTTGAACGAACAATGATATCCTTAGAAATTTTATTCATCGCATGTCCAACGTGAATATTACCATTGGCATACGGAGGACCATCATGAAGAGTGAAGTGAGGTTTACCTTGGTTCAACTCTTGACGACGTTGATACATCTTAGCATCTTCCCACTCTTTTTGCCAGATTGGTTCTTTGTTAGGAAGTCCAGCTCGCATTGGAAAAGCTGTCTTACCTAGATTTAAGGTTTCTTTGAGTTTCATTATATCTCCTCTTTAATTTAATTTACTAAATAAAAAGAGCCTTCATCAAAAAGGACGAAAGCTCGTGGTACCACCTTAATTCAGAGCAAAAAACTTTTGCTCCCTCATATGTCCGTAAGGAGGACCATCCTTCTAACTTACTTAATTCAGTTAGAATGCTTGAAAATGATAACTATCCAAATAGGGAATGTGGGACTCACACCATCTCCCACTCGCTGTTAATATACTTGGTAAGTTGTATTTTTCTTATTCGCTAATATTCAATTTAAACGTTTGTGTTTCGTTAAGATTAATTTCACCTGTTGACTCAGGTTGTAAATCAAAATCTTCATCTACTGGTGCTGAAGTTGGGAAATCTGCTACTTCACTCTCGAAAGTATCTGGAATACCAAAATCAACTGGAGTTGAAACAACTTCGTTTGTTTCATCAACTTCTGGACTAGAGAAATCTTCAACTTGCTTATTACTTTCAGCAACGCGACGTTGAAGTTCAGCCATTTCATCAGGAGTGAATTGACGAGTTGCATCAAATGAAGCTGCGTCATTTGAATCTGGTACATGTTCATCCAAAACTTTTTCAACAACTTCTTTAAAGGCAGCATCTGAATTTTGAAGATAAATAGCTGTTGGTTGCAACAATTCACCCCATTCTGGAGCACTTGCCAAGCTAAGCTGACCTTCAACTGCAGCCAATAGGCGTTGGTGGAAGACACGACTTTGACGTTTAAGTTCTTCCGTTTCGATGGCAACACGTTTGGCTTCATCTGTTGCATCACGAAGAATTTCAGATGCTTTAGATTTAGCTTCTTCAACCAAATGAGTAGCATTGAAGTTAGCCTTATTAATCAAGTTAGCTGATTCATCAGCCGCTGAAGCTTTAACTTTTTCAGCTGTTTCTTGAGCCAAAATAACTGATTGACTCAATGATTCTTTCATTTCATCAAAATAAGCCAATTTTTCTTCAAGCTCTTTTACACGAGCAGCAAGTTCACGATTGTCACGAACCAAATCTTCATAATCATCTACAATAATATCAAGAAATTCATCAACTTCTTGCTCATTATATCCACGAAATTTAGTTGTAAACTGTTTATCTTTAATATCAAGTGCTGTAATAGCCATTACAGGCCTCCTTTATTTTTCATTACCATATCTGATGGTTTAAATTAAATAACTACTTTTTTCTCCGTCTTAACAGACTTTCAATAACGATTTTAGCTTTCCTGGACTTTGAAAATCCGTCTTGTTGAGCTAGTCGAAATCGACCATAACCTCTAACCGAAATCATATCACCAATCATAACCGTCTGATTAGCCTTCTCAATTTGTCTATAATTTAATTTAACTTTTCCAGAAGCAATAAGTTTTAAGGCGTTAGAACGGGATAGGTTTAATACCGTCGCCAACACATTATCAAGACGCATACTGGAAAGTAAAACAAAAAATTGTGAATAGTTTTCTTGATTTGAAATCCAATCGTCTTTGCTTACTTCTTTTAGAGTAACCGAAACATTACCAATCTTAGTAATAGTCATTATCGCATAACTTGCTAAATGAGAAGCAATGGAAAATTGAACACGTCCTTCTTCATCAAGAATAATATCTCCAAATACTTGACGGTCAAGACCAAGTTGATTAATCAGTGCTCCCAAAACTTTTGGGTGTGTCAATTTATTGAACTGTCTCGCATAAGAGATTTCTAGTCGTTTAATTTCAAAGTCATCGTCATCAAGCTCGTAATATTCGGGAGCAAGAATGACTCTTCCATACTCTTCAGATTCAAGAGTAGAACTCACAAAAAATTTTAAATTGTAGTAATGAGCTAACTCTTCAACAATCTGAATTTCACGAGGATTCAAGAAATCAGTTAAGTAAGGACTGTACCTATCATCAACTAATTGACAAAATCCCCTAACCTTCTCTAGAAAAGGACGTTCATCTAACGAGTAATGCTGTTCAATATTTTTAATATCTGACATCAGAGTAGAATAAATCTAAGAATTCTAAGTGAAAAGTTTAGTAGAAGTACAATTACCAATATTGAAAAATCAATACCAGCAAAAGCTAAATTCAGGCGACGAAATGGTGCGAGAATCGGTTGAACAATTTGTCTAATGATTCTTCCAAGGCTAGTATCATAGGCCCCTGGGAACCATGATAAGAACGCATAGACTACAAGAAGAATCTCTATCACGTTAACAACACGTGCCCAAATAACATAAAGTAATACAGACATTGCTTAACGTCTCTTCATGTCGAAGTCAAAATTAGCTTCTTGGTTGCCATGCGCCAACCCAATCTCTTCGATGTCAACAACGACATTAATTGGCGTAAGCAAATACATTGAAGAACCAACTTTTTGCAAGTTGCCTGTAAGCACCTTGCTAGCACCATCAATAAAATCAAGACAACGACGAGCTTGCGCTTCCAACATATATTGAAAATCGATTAAAACACATTCGTTTTCAATCAATAGTTCTACAATTTCCTGAGCATCTTCATACTTTTTAGGATATTTAATTGCAATTGTTGCTTTAGTTGTATTCATTTGTTGTGGTCCCTGATTTGCTTGTGAACGACTCAGAGGTAAACTACGAAGGACTTGAGTTTCCTGTAAGTCTGAATGAACATGTTGGCGACGAGGAGGGACTGTAGCCTGATAACGCTCAGGTTGACGTTGCTGACGAGGAGGTGGTGTCTGCACAGGTTTCTGTGCTTTTACTGGACGTTCTTTAGCCTCTTCTTTAGCAGCATCTTCATAATCTGTTACTTCGTCGGTATCAAAATATGAAACAATTTTATCAATTGCGTCTTTTAATGCCATAAGGTTATTCTCCGTTCTCTTTAAAGAATGCACTGCCTATTCTGACAAAGGTTGATCCATTTTGAATAGCCATGTCATAGTCTCGACTCATCCCCATGCTTAACTGATCACAAGGAACATTCTTTAGTTTTTTCTCTTGAATTGATTTTCTAAGTTCATTTGTCTCAGCAAAAATCTTATCAAGTTCTTGAGCATCTGCATCAATTGGAGCCATAGTCATGAGTCCAACTATACAAATCTTATCAAGATTTTCAATTTGTTTTAGAACAGTATCAAGTTCTTCTGGAGAAAAACCATGTTTTGACTCTTCACCTGAAACGTTTACTTGTAGGAAGCAATTAATGGTGTGGTCGGCACGCTTTTGAATTTCCTCTGCCAATTTAACAGAATCCAAAGCATGAAAATAATCAACTAAATTAATAACATCCTTTACTTTACGACGTTGCAGGGTACCAATGAGGTGCCAAGTCAAATCATAATTTTTTAAAGCTTGATACTTATCTAAGAATTTATCAACGCGATTTTCAGCAATGTGCTTGATTCCCGTTTTAACCAATTCTTCAGCGACATCACTTGAAACATATTTGGTTACGGCAATAATATTGACTTCATCGCTAGAGCGATTAGCCTTTTCACAAGCTTTTTTTACCGCCTGATAAACATTATTTTTATTCTCTTCTATAGTCATTATTAACGATTTTTAAAGAATGGTGGTGTCTCCAATTCATCATCATCTTCAACATCACTTGAGAATGTAGACATAGTCAATTGACTATCTAGTTGACCAGTTTCAGGACGAGAAATATTATCACGTCTCAAATCCCAATTACCAAAAGCTGACTGCTCTTGTTGAGGAGTTGCTGCTGCAGGACGAACTCCTGGTTGTGGCATTGAAGGTGTTTCATTATAGTCAAAATTTGGTTGACGTTCAAATGAAGGTTGAGAAACTGGACGTTGCTCTCCTTGAGCAACTTGCTGAGTAGGAGCTGAGGGGTGTGAAGGAGCTGTAGTCACTTTACGTGGCTGAGCTTTCATACCAGATACTTTTTCAGCACGATCTTGGCGAACTCCAGTTGCAACAACAGTTACACGGATTTCATCTTTCAATGTATCATCGATAGATGTACCAAGCCAAATGTTAACACCGTTACCAGCTGCTTGACCAACAATTTCAGATGCTTCTTCTGCTTCTGTAAGGGTCATATCAAGACCACCAGTTACGTTAACGATGACATCTTCTGCACCATCAATAGTAGTTTCAAGAAGTGGTGAATAGATTGCTTTGCGTGCAGCTTCAACAATACGTTCTTCACCTGAACCAATACCAATACCCATAAGTGCATTACCTTTATTTGCCATAACAGTTTTCACATCGGCAAAGTCAAGGTTGATCAAACCTGGGTTAGTGATAAGGTCTGTAATACCTTGGACCCCTTGACGAAGAACATTATCTGCTTCACTAAGAGCTTCAAGAAGTGGTGTTTTCTTATCAACAATTTCAAGAAGGTTATTGTTTGAGATAATAAGTAGGGTATCAACTTGCTCACGCAGCTCTTGAATACCTTCAACAGCGAAGGCACCACGTTTGTTACCTTCGAAGCCAAATGGACGTGTCACAACTGCAACTGTCAATGCACCCAAGCTTTTCGCAATACGTGCAATAACTGGTGCTGCCCCTGTACCAGAGCCACCACCCATACCAGCAGTGATAAAGACCATATCAGCTCCTGTAAGTGCTTCTGTAAGTGTTTCTTCACTTTCTTCAGCTGCCTTACGACCAACTTCAGGTTGACCTCCGGCACCAAGGCCACGAGTCAATTTAGGACCCAATTGGATTACTGTTTCTGCTTTAGAAGAGCTGAGTGCTTGAATATCAGTATTAGCTGCAATAAATTCAACACCAGCAAGACCTTCTTCAATCATTCGGTTGATGGCGTTTCCGCCACCTCCACCGACACCGATAACTTTAATTACCGCACCTTGAACTGATGCGCTATCAAATGAAAAACTCATTTTATTTCCTCGCTTTTACTAGATTCAATTAATCAAACATACTGCCGAAAATACCACGAACACGATCACCAAGTTTTTGTTTTTGTTCATGATTTTCTTCTTCAACTGGCAGAGGTACCTCAATGGTGTTCTCAACTGGAACAGGATTTGGCTGAGGAGCCACTCGAGGTGCTGGAGTAGGAGTTCTATCAAAACTCAAGGCAGGAGCCTCATTGTCGATTGGTTTACGACGAAGATACTCTTCACCAGACACAGCCTGTTGTGCGATGATATCAACTTCTGTAAGAAGACCAACATACTCAACAAGACTAATCACATTTGCAAACATTGGATTACGGATACCAACTTGATTTGGCACGTAAAGTTTAACATTTGTCTCAAAAATTTCTTGAGCAACTTCAACCACACCTGGCATGATAGCTGTTCCACCTACAAGGACAATGCCACCAGGCAAATCAAGTAGACGTCCTCGAGTCAAGTCTTGTTTAACTCTATCAAGGATATGCTTCACACGAGCTGAGATAATCTCAGCAAGGTATTTTTCTGTAATCTCAACTGGTGAATTCTCACCTACAACTTCTACTTGGACAGTTTCTGTTTCGCTTGCTTCTTCAATATCTGCATTACCAAAATTGAACTTAAGTGCTTCAGCAATCTGCATTGAAGTCTTCAAAACTTTTGAAATATCCTTAGTGATGTACTCGCCACCTTCAGAATAAATATTGGTAAATTGAAGTTCTTGAGCACGCATGCTTGCAACAGTTGTTTGACCGCCACCCATATCAATAACAGTAGCACCAAACTCACGTTCACCTTCATTTAGAACAGCACGTGTCATTGCAAGAGGAGAGATGATAATATTCTCTACTTGAATACCCGCACGTTCAACTGTCTTACGAAGGTTGTGAAGAATCGTTGTTGGACCTGTGTAAATGAGACCTCTCATTTCAAGACGAATCCCCATCATTCCACGAGGATCACGAATTCCTTGGAAGCCATCAACAATAAACTCTTCAGGAACTAGTGAGATAACCTCACGCTCAGGTGTAATGCTCTTTGTCAAGGCTGAGCGAACAACACTTTCAACATCTTCATCTTTGATTTCTTTTGATTCACTTGTTACAGGAATCATACCTTGTGTAGGCTCAATTTGAAGAAGATTAGCTGGAAGCCCAACGTTCACTTGCTCAATAACAATCCCAGCTTTTTCTTCTGCTTGTTCAATAGCTGTTTTGATTGATTTCGCTGCAGCGTCAATGTCAACAATGATGCCATCTTTCACACCAGAACTCTTAACATTACTTACTCCGATGACATTCATTGATCCATCAATAAACTCAGCAACAAGAACCTTAATCGAGCTAGTTCCTATATCTAATCCTGTAAAAAAGCCATCTCTAGCCATTCACTCGACCTCTCAATCTTTCCATTCAATATCTTTGTAAACTGTATAAAAACAGAATTATTCGGATACTATTGTACCATAAAAAAACGTAAAATGTCAGCATTTTACGTTTTTTATTATTCAATATTAGCCTTGAGCAGGGGAAGTCCGATGAGTTGTTTCTTGACCAACAGTTGGATTTTCTTGTCCTTGAATACCCGGATTTTCAGAATTAGACTCTTCCTCAGAATGCTGTTCCATTGATGTTGTAGTATCTTGACCTTCTTCAGAAGTTGCATTTTCTTCTTTTTTATCAGTCTTATCTTTATCTTTCTTTTTATCCCCATCAGTTTTTGATGATTCAACTTCAGGAGTCGTTGTATAAAGTCCAACTTCCATATCTACAATACTTCCATCTGAAAGTTGACTCTTAATTTTCTCGTAGTAAGGAAGCTTAACTGTTAATTGAGAAAGTGGAACACGAATGGAATTGCCATCATACAGCTCAATCGTTAGTAAATCTGAAGTTGCTTTAGTAGGCGTAAGATTAATAATTTGAATATTATTCTTGATTTTTGTATCAAGTTTATTTAATTCTTTTACTAACTCTTCAATTTTCTTCTCGTCATCCATCTTTAAGGTGATGAATTTATCAGGTAGATTACTAGTTGAAACTGTTCCTCCTGTCTTACCACTTTGAAGAATAGAAACATAACCATTTGTAGTTTGACGATAAGCCACGATTGGGTATTCTTTTACTGCAATATTAAATTGATTTGGAAAACTATATGTTACTGTAGCCTTTTTAACCCAAACATTGGTTTTTTCAACAGTTGATGCAATCTTTCCTTGGTTGAAAAAGACATGAGTGATATAGTCTGTATCAAGAATACCACTTGCAACTTTCACATCTTCTGGTAAAGCATTTTTTGTTCCTGATACAGTGAGAACCTTTTGTTTTGACCAAGGTGAAATAAAGAAAAGTGAAAATACGATTAGGAGTGCAGCGATAAAAATAACTAGTCCTGCAAGATTTTGTTGTGCAATTGGAATATTACTAGCCGTGTTCCCTTTTTTTCGTTTCTTCCTTTTGGTCTTTTTTTTCTTTCTAACCTTCTTTTTCACTGGTGGCTGGTTCTCATTTGAAGTCGCTTCTTCTGAATGCACGACCTTTCCATTCGCAAATTCTTCAGAATCTTCGGTTTCTTTTTTTCTCAAAAATTCGAGGTTTCTCTTCTGCCACTCTGTGAGAACTTGTTTTTCTTGTGATTCTTGATCCTTTTTTGCCATGAAATTCCTTTATTTTTTTGAAATACTAGTCACTAATAGGTTATAAAAATCATCAGGAGAAGTGATTTCCTCAGATTTAGCCATAGCTTCTTTGTAAGTCTCTGCATGTTCAACAAGTTGTTCAAGCTCATGATTTAAGGTTTCCCAACTTAATTCTGTTTCCTGTAATTGACGTGCGTAACCTTTTCGTTCAAAATAAGCAGCATTTTCAAGTTGGTCTCCTCGGCTAGCTTCTTTCCCTAAAGGAATAATTAAATGAAGTTTTTTCATAGCCAACAATTCGAAAATCGTATTTGAGCCACCACGAGTTACAACTAAATCTGCCGTATCCATAAGAGGTTGGTACAAATCTGTCACATAATCAACTCTATAAAGATGACGTTCTAAGGTATTCAATGAAGAGTCCCCAGAAATATTAATGACATTATATTTTTCCGTCAGTTGTGGAGTATTACTAATAAAATCATTAAATACCTTTGCACCAGCTGATCCACCAATAAAAAGGACAGTTTTTAAGTTGTCATCAAACTGTTCTTTAATCTTATCAAGGGCATCAGACTGATTAGATGTCGCCATTCCTACCTTTGTAATCGCACCTACATGTTTTGTCTTCGCCAATCCTTTTGATTGTTCAAAAGTCGTAAACATAGTAGTCGCAAATTTGTAGGCAATTTTATTGGCCAAGCCCATAGAGAGGTCAGACTCATGCACATAGACAGGAACCCCTAATAATTTAGAAGCAATTACCGGTGGCACTGAGACAAATCCACCCTTTGAAAAGAGTGCTTGGGGACGAATCTTGGCAACAATTGCAATAGACTGTAGAATCCCCCAACCAACTTTAAAGACATCCAACATATTTTGCCATGAAAAATAACGACGTAGTTTACCTGTAGCAATACTATGGAAAGTCACATCTAAGCCAGATTTATCAATCTGCTCATGTTCAATCCCGTGCTTATCACCGATATAGTGCACTTCCCATCCATCTTTGAGAAATTTTGGAATTAAGATAAGATTTAAAGTCACATGTCCAACGGTTCCACCACCGGTAAAAACAATCTTTTTCGCTTTTGCCATAGACTATCCCTTCAATTGCTCAACAGTTGTAATAAATTCGTCACCACGCACTTCGAAATTCTTGTACATATCCCAGCTTGCGTTTGCAGGACTCAACAAGACAACATCTCCTGCACTGGCTTGATCAAAGGCAATACGTGTCGCATCTGCCACATCTTTGGCATCAAGATAAGTCACGCCCGCTTTATCAGCAGCACGTTTGACACGAGGAGCTGATTCCCCTAAAATCACCATTTTCTTAAGACCAGTAATGTCAGGAATGAGTTCATCAAATTCATTACCACGGTCCAAACCACCGGCAATCAAAATGACTTTACTATTATCAAACCCAGAAAGTGCTTTTTGTGTCGCTAAAATGTTTGTTGACTTACTGTCATTGTAGAATCTTACTTCATTGATAGTGTCAACGAATTGGAGACGGTGCTTAACCCCACCAAAGCTTGCGAGGGTTTCCTTGATAGCTTGGTTTGAAATACCTGACAATTTTGCTACAGCTATAGTTGCCAAGGCATTTTCAACATTATGACTACCAGGAACGCCAATCTCATCAGCTTGCATCACCAATTCACCTTTGAAGTAGAGGCCACCATTTTCAAGATAGGCACCATCTACTTTTTCCACTGTTGAGAATGGTACTACTTGTGCTTTAGTTTGTGTAGCTAATTCCTTAGCCAAATCTTGATTGAAGTTCAAAACAACAAAATCATCCGCAGTCATCTGATTTTGAATATTCCATTTGGCAGCCACATATTCTTCAAAACTACCATGATAGTCAATATGTGTCGGCATCAAGTTAGTAATCACAGCAATATGTGGATGGAAGCTATCAATCCCCATCAATTGGAAAGAAGACAATTCCATAACTAAGATATCTTGAGCAGTAACTGACTGTGCAACTTCTGACGCAGGGAAACCGATATTTCCAGACAAGACACCCGATTTGCCACCATGGTTTAGGACATCAGCAATCATAGTTGTCGTTGTTGTCTTACCATTTGAGCCTGTAATACCGATAATAGGTGCTTCAGATACTAGGTAAGCCAATTCCACTTCAGTCCAAACAGGAATGCCTTTTTCAAGTGCACGAGCTACCATTGGATTGTCATAACGAATTCCAGGATTTTTCACCATTAATTCAAAATTTTCATCCAAAAGTTCAAGAGGATGTCCGCCACAGACAACCTTGATCCCTTCTTCAAGAAGCGCCTGTGCTGATGGATTTTCCTCAAATGGTTTCCCATCATTTACTGTGACAATAGCACCCAACTTAGCCAATAGGCGGGCAGCTGCTTCACCAGATTTAGCCAAACCAAGGACCAAAACTTTTTTATTTTCAAATTGTGTTACTGATTTCATAATTCGTCCATTCTCTCAAATTGTATCATAATCATTTTACCCTTTATCCCAAGCTATTTCAAGGAGTTACCTCTTCTTGGCAAAAGAAAAAGCCAATCTATCCGATTGACTTTTAATCTCATGCTACTTACTTATCTTCATGTTCAGCTTTTTCATGATTAAGCTCTGACATGGCGAAAAAATCTTTCAAGGTGAAATAGCTCAATACAAGCATTCCCACCGTAACAAAGAACTCACCAGGTAAACTGAAGAATTTAATGATTGATAGCAATGCTAAAAGTAGGAGCAATGCTAAAGTAGCCATGACAAAGAGAAGATTCATGGTGTTTTTTACCGACTTTGGTGCAATAAAGAAATAGAATGATGCAATCAATATAGCAACAATCAGATAAAACATCTCTTCTCCTCTCTATATATTATTCAGCTTCTGCTGCTTTTTTCTTACGTTTATTGGCTTTATCACGCTCTGCTTTATTCAAAATTTGTTTACGCAAGCGGATAGATTCAGGCGTTACTTCCATGTACTCATCATCATCCAAGAATTCAAGCGATTCTTCAAGAGTCAAGATACGTGGAGTCTTGATAACAGCCGTTTGGTCCTTAGTTGCTGAACGCACGTTTGTCATTTGTTTTGCTGTAGTGATATTGACACCAAGGTCATTTTCACGAGCATTTTCACCAACAATCATACCTTCATAAACTTCAGTACCTGGGTTAACAAAGATTGTACCACGTTCTTCAATACGCATGATTGAGTAAGTTGTCGCTTTACCAGTATCGATAGAAACGAGGGCACCACGGTGACGTCCACCAATTTCACCAGCAACAACTGGCAAGTATTGGTCGAAAGTATGGTTCATGATACCGTAACCACGTGTCATAGACAAGAATTCAGTTGAGAATCCAATAAGTCCACGAGCTGGTACGAGGAAGATAAGACGTGTCTGACCGTTACCAACCATTTGCATATCAAGCATATCACCTTTACGTTCTGAAAGGGCTTGGATAATAGAACCTTGGTACTCTTCTGGAGTATCAATTTGAACACGTTCAAATGGCTCACATTTCACGCCATCAATTTCTTTGATGATAACTTCTGGACGAGATACTTGAAGTTCGTATCCTTCACGACGCATTGTTTCGATAAGGATTGACAAGTGCAATTCCCCACGTCCTGAAACTGTCCATTTATCTGGTGAGTCAGTTGGATCTACACGAAGAGATACGTCTGTTTGCAACTCTGCCAAGAGACGCTCTTCAACTTTACGTGATGTCACGTGTTTACCTTCACGACCTGCAAATGGTGAGTTATTAGCCAAGAAAGTCATTTGAAGTGTTGGTTCGTCAATACGAAGAACTGGCAATGGTTCAACAGCATCAGTGGGTGTAATTGTTTCACCAACGAAGATGTCTTCCATACCTGAGATGGCAATCAAATCACCAGCTTTTGCTTCTTCAATTTCACGACGTTCCAAACCAAAGAAACCGAAAAGTTTAGTAACACGGAAGTTCTTTGTTGTTCCATCAAGTTTTGAAAGGGTAACTTGGTCACCGACTTTTACAGTTCCACGGAAGATACGTCCGATACCGATACGTCCAACGAAATCATTGTAGTCAAGAAGTGACACTTGGAATTGAAGAGGCTCATCTGAGTTATCTACAGGAGCTGGGATGTGGTCAATAATAGTGTCAAAGATTGGAGCCATAGTGTGCTCTTGATCAGCAGGGTTATCTGACAATGATGATGTTCCGTTAATCGCTGATGCATACACAACTGGGAATTCCAACTGATCATCATCGGCACCAAGCTCGATGAAAAGTTCAAGAACTTCATCAACAACTTCTTCAGGACGAGCTGATGGTTTATCAATCTTGTTAACAACAACGATAGGTGTCAAGTTTTGCTCAAGCGCTTTTTTCAACACAAAACGTGTTTGAGGCATTGTACCTTCGTAGGCATCGACAACAAGGACAACCCCATCAACCATTTTCATGATACGTTCAACTTCTCCACCGAAGTCCGCGTGACCTGGTGTATCCATGATGTTGATACGCGTACCATTATAAGCAACGGCTGTATTTTTGGCAAGGATGGTAATTCCACGTTCTTTTTCAAGATCGTTTGAGTCCATTGCACGCTCATCAAGCTCTTTACGCTCGTCAAGAGTGTGTGATTGTTTCAACAATTCATCAACAAGTGTTGTTTTACCGTGGTCAACGTGGGCAATGATGGCTACGTTACGGATATCTTCTCTAAGTTTAGTCATTTTTTCCTCTTTAATTTTTATTTCAACTTTTAAAGTATACCACATTTTCAACAAAATGGCAGAGCTCAGCTGATTGTAAACGTTTTTCAACAAGAAAAAGGTGCTGTCCACCTATAATTGGTCAGACACACCTTCTGTCATTCATTAGTTATCAATTGTAAGTGCAAGACTAGCAGCTCCGATGATACCAGCATCATTTCCAAGTTCTGCTAATTTCACTTTTGTTGTACGGCGAACTTGTGGGAATGCATAACGTGTAAAGTATCCTTCGACACGGCTACGCAAGAATTCACCAGCTGCTGAAACACCACCACCGATGACAACTGAATCTGGGTTAAGAATATTTGAGATATTTGCTGTTGCAAGTCCGAGGTATTCAGAGACTTTGTCAACGATGCTATCAGCAAATTTGTCGCCTTCGGCAGCGGCAACGAAAATATCTTTACTTGTTACTTGCTCACCATTATCTACAGCAGCTTTAATAGAAGAGTCACCTTCATATCCTTCTGCTAAATGACGTGCCAAACGTACGACACCTGTTGCAGAAGCTACAGTTTCCAAGCATCCTTTGTTTCCGCAAGTACATTCAAATCCTGTTTCAGCCTCAACGATAATGTGGCCAATTTCACCACCAGCACCGCCAACACCATGGATCAAGTTACCATCAGCGATAACGCCGCCACCAACTCCTGTTCCTAATGTCACAAAGACAACATCAGGATTGTTAGCACCAGCACCAACCCAACGTTCACCGAGGGCAGCAACGTTAGCATCATTATCAATTGCAAATGGAATACCGAGTTCTTTTTCGATGACAGATCCAACTTCTTGAGTTTCTGCCCAGTTCAAGTTGAAAGCACCAGTGACCGTTTTATTTTCACGATTAACAGCTCCTGGAGAACCCATACCAATTCCAATGAAATCTTCTGCAGTAAGTCCGTACATTTCCAAACGGTGTTTCAAAGACTCCACGATGTTAGGGACGATGTGACGACCATTTTCAAGCGTATTTGTTTCAATCGCCCATTTTTCTTGCACTTCACCTTCTGAAGTCAAAATACCAAATTTAACAGTTGTTCCACCAAGGTCAATTCCCAAGAGTTTTTTACTCATTTTCTTTCTCCATTTCAATGCGATGTTCACGTCGTAAAATCATTTCAGCAGTAAGATAGTTGTCCTTATCCACCAAACCATTCTGGTAGAGGGCTTCTAACTCAATCTTCATCATTTCGATATCATAAAGCCTTTTCCCTAGGTAAACTACTATGCCAAACTGTTTCAACAACTGTTGAACGTCATATAAAGTTTTCATAGCAATATTTTAGCAAAAAGCTTCTGCCATGACAAGATAGTTTTGAAAACCTTTACAGATTATTGTATACTTCAAAAAAACCTGAGTCATTTAGACTCAGGTTTTTGACAATTCGGGCAAATCCCATGTAAAATCATCTGTTCACGAGTAATGCGAAATCCTGTTTGTGATTCTACCTCTTCCTTGAAAGACGGAATCGGTAAGTCTAAGTCAGTAATGTGACCACATTTTTCACAAACAATGTTTAAGTGGTCATGCCCCATAAAATCATAATAGGTTGTATTATCATTATTAACCTTAATTTCAGAGACAATCCCTTCTTCAACCAACACCTTCAGGTTGTTATAGACCGTCGCTAAACTCATCCCAGGATTGTCAGGGAGTAGGTCATAATATATCACATCTGCACTAGGATGTTGATCAGACATCATCAAATAGCGAATAACAGCTTTACGAGATTCCGTCAACCGAATTCCTTTAGCTTTTAACTGATTTAGGACATCTTCATAAACGCCTAGACTACGTCGATGTACAGACATATCGCCACCCCCCCTTCTTCTAAAAGTATTTTACGTCTATTATACACTTTTAGAGGAACTCTTGACAATCATCTTAACTCAAAAATGCTTATCTCAAGCCTGGCGCTTGTCCAAGCTCAGCAGTCAACATCCAGATTGTCTTATCAATTTCAGATTTAGCTGCAGTGAAGATATCATTTGAAGGAGCATCTCCTTCTTCATCTGTGATATCCAAACCAACTTGGAACAATACTGACAAATATTTGTATGTATCAACCAATAATTGAATTTGATCAGACATTGGTTTATCAAATGTACCAGTAGTTTCAGTCAAGCCTGAATTGGATGAAAATTCTACCAAAGTTGAGTATGGTTCCCCACCAATAGTAATCAAACGCTCACTAATAACATCAAGATGAGCATTCAAACTATCCATCAATTCATCCATTTTTGGATGAAGATAGAGGAAACCAGGACCACGCATATACCAATGAACTTGGTGAACGATCGAAGCTGCTACAGACAAATCAGCAACTGCTTGATTCAAAACTGCTTTAGTTTTTGTATTTGAGGGTGTTTCAGCTTGTTGGTTAACTGTTTCATTGATTGTTTCTTTAATTGAATATACCATATTAATTCTCCTTATTTAGAATTACTATTATTTATATTTTTATTTTAGAATATTTCTAAATAAGATGCAAGCAAAATGTTTTTTCTCACTCTTTTTCGAATAATTAGGTATGTTAACTATCATTTATTTTTTTCTGGGAGCCTCTTTAGGTTCATTTATCGGACTGATTTGTGATCGTTTCCCTGAGAAGTCGATTATTTTTCCTAGTAGTCACTGTAGTCATTGCAAGCATCAGTTGCGTTTTTTCGAGATGATCCCTATCCTCTCACAACTTTTCTTAAGATCTCGATGTCGATCATGTCAGACTTCTATCCCTCTTCGTTACCTCTTTATGGAACTATTTTGTGGAGTAATATGCCTGCTATATTTCTATGACTTTTTGAGTCTTGAAGTAACCTACTTTCTTTACTTCAGCCTTTGTTTATCAATTTTTGATTTGAAGCATAAATCCTATCCGCTTCTGATTTGGATAGTTGGAACACTCCCGCTCCTATTCATGGGAAACCACTATCTCACTTTTACCTTAGGACTCATATTAGCAATTATATCCTATATTAAACGTTTAAACATTGGAGAAGGCGATTTTCTCTACTTAGCTAGTGCCTCACTTATTTTCCCACTTTCAAAAACACTACTAATTATTGAAATTGCCTGCCTATTAGGACTAGCTTACTTCCTTCTACGAAGAAATCTCAAGGAATACATCGCATTTGTTCCATTTCTTTTTCTCGGGATAGTACTCCTTACTTTTTGTTCAATTGTATAGAAAAAAGCCGATAAACCTCGGCTTTTCTTTATTAGTTCATATTAACACGGTGCCACTCATTAATGACATAACAAAGCATCTCTAATTGTTGCAATCCTACATTATTAATTTCTGAAGTCTCTTCGTCCGAACCACCTAAATAACGTGTATAAATGGCTATAAGATACGGTGTATCTTCCATCACGATAGCATCAACATTTAAGGCTTCACGAACATAACCTGGTTTCTGATAAATAGTCAATCCTTGATTATATGTTTTATAATAATATTCTGGGAAAGACTCTCCCAAATATTTGAGAATATCTTTATAATCCTCTTGGTGTTTCCAAAGATAATCCAAAACTTGGATATAATAATCCGTTGTTGTCTTATTACCATGCATTTGGATAGTCTTCACTTCACCTTTTGATTTACCGTATTTATCGAGCATACCATAGAATTTTTCCATACCACCAAGGCGTTCTGCCAAAGCGTAGGCTGGTGTATTCTCTGAGTAAACTAGAGAATATTCCTGCATCTCTGGAATAGTCATTGAACCACCAAAAGCAGCAACATAATTATCATGTTCACCCTGATACTCATACTCAGTATTAGTAATATCAAAACGTTCAGTTAAAGAAAGTTTGCCCTTATTAACCTCATCCATGACCAGCATGTTTAGTGGCAATTTATAAGTTGATCCTGCAGTCATTGGCTGAGTATCATTCATAGAGTATTGCTCATTTGTCTTGGTATTTTTATATGAAAAGGCAATTTGGCTAGACTCAATACCTTGGTCAGCCATAAATGCTTCAACCACTTGGCTCAATGTCATGTTAGCATAATCATAATACAATCCATTACCATACATGGTATCTGCATCTGCTTCCATGACTGCTTGTTTAGCTTCGGCTGATTTATTAGTTGGAGTTACCTTTTCCTCTTTTTCTTTGTCTTCTTTTTTAGTGACTTTAGAATTAGAACCGAAGATATTTCCAAGGCTACCGGTGTTACTAGCTTGTTTACCACGTCCTGCTAAAGCAAGCATAGCAACAAATAAAAGAATTACCAAAACACCTAGGAAAGCTAAGATAAGATAAGCTTTTTTATCATCACGAGATGATTTTGATCTAGATTTCTTAGAGCGCTTACTTCTAAGTGCCAAAGTTTCAGTTTTTGCTTCTTTTTCCTTGTGCTCTACTGGTACTACTGTTTCCTCAGTTGCTTTCTGGTCTACTGATTTTTTAGAAGTCTTTTTAGTATCTTCTTTTACTTCTTTTTTGTTGCCTTTCTTGACATCTTTATTAGTGTCTTTTTGAAGGTCTTGTTTTAACGAATCTTTTTTCTTATCTTTAGTTTTTCGGCGATTTCCACTATACTTTTTGCTTGAATGTTTTTCCTTTTTTTTCATAACAATTATAGTTTAAGATATAATTCACTAAAAATCAAGGAGATTTTACAATCATATTACAAAAAAATCATCCCCAATAGTGAGGATAATTTTAAACTTATTTAGCTGCTGCATAAAGCTCAGCAACTTTATTCCAGTTAATGATTTCAAAGAAAGCTTTGATGTAGTTTGGACGTACGTTACGGTAGTTTAGGTAGTAAGCATGTTCCCAAACATCAAGTGCCAAGATTGGTTTCTTACCGTCTGAGATAGGAGTGTCTTGGTTAGCAGTTGAAACAACTTCAAGCTTACCTTCAGCGTTAACAACAAGCCATGCCCAACCTGAACCAAAACGAGTTGTTGCTGCCGCTGTGAAAGCTTCTTGGAAGGCTTCAAATGAGCCGAAAGCTTCGTTAATAGCAGCTGCTACTTCTGCAGTTGGTTCTTGTTTTTCAGGAGACAAGAGTTCCCAGAAAAGTGCGTGGTTAAGGTGTCCACCACCATTGTTAATAAGTGCTTGACGGATATCTGCTGGAATTTGTTCCACGTCAGCCAAAAGTGCTTCGAGATCTTCACCAATTTCTGGGTGTTTTTCAAGAGCAGCATTAGCATTTGCTACATAAGTTGCGTGGTGTTTGTCGTGGTGAAGAGTCATTGTTTCAGCATCAATGTATGGTTCCAATGCATCGTAAGCGTAAGGAAGGTCTGGAAGGATAATTGCCATAGTAAAGGTCCTCTTTTCATTTTTTCTTCATTTTACCGTAAAGTGGTAGAGCTTTCAAAAATTTTGCTTACAAAATCAAAGAAGACTCTAAATCTCTAGCGGTTTGATACGATTTTTAGAAGTGCTAAATCAAACAAGTAATCTTTATCTAAAGTTCCTGTTTTTATCTGGTAATCTGTCTCTACTAAAATCTTAATCGTCATTTTTAAGAATGCTACTGACAAAGGACGGCTATCTCTCAATGCAAAACGAACCTGAAATTGGTTAACTTTACGCCCTAAATAATCTGACAGACTTGAAACAATTTGCTGCTCACTTTTTCCTTGAGCAGATAAGAGTTTAACCTGTAAATAGGTACGAAATTGTCCCAACATCACAGCAATCAACTTAATCTCATCTTCACCCTGAAGCCGTAAATCATGAACCAATTCACGAACACTCTGAATCTGACCTCGCAAAAGTAGTTGCGTCATATCAAAAATATTATCTTGCAAACTTTTCGGAATGGCTTCAGCAATATCTTGCGATGAGATAATTCCTTCCGTTTTATATCCCTTTAGAAAAGCTAAGTTTTTTTGAACATCTGAAAAGTCAAAATTTGACTTAATCAAAAGTTCCTCAAAGACTCCTGTATCAAATGTAAGCCCCTCTTGATGCGCCTGCTTTTGAAAATAGGTTCTAAGTTCTGCATCTTTCAAGGGACTGGCTTCAAGCACCATGGCATCACGCTTGAGAAGTTTGACTAAACGACGCTTTCCATCTAGCTTTCCTGCAGACATCAAGACAAGACGTGTTGTTTCAACAGGAGACTCAAGATAATTTTCAAGGCGCTTCAACTCTTTCTCATCCAGATATGATTTTTTAGCAGTAGTCATATCTGCGAAATGATCAAAAATAACCACCTTCTCATCTGCAAAAAAAGGCATGCTTTCTATATCGAGCTCAGCATCTTGATAATCAGTCTCAGACATATCAAAATAAGAATAGGTTAAGTCACTCGGATCAAAACCAATTTGTTTTAAAAATTTTTCTTTAGCTTGACTATACTGCCCTAAATCCTCGCCCGCTAAGACCGTTATCATGGGGAGCTTTTCTTTGGACAGCTTTTCAATCGTTTCCATAGCAATCATGGTTTTATTATAACAGAATTTTCACCATAACAAAAAGCCCACCACCAAAGTGATGAACTTTACTTTATTAACCAGAGTTACGAAGACCTGTTGCAATACCATTGATAGTAATGTGAATAAGGCTAATTTCGTCATCGGTCAAATCATTGTTACGAAGACGTTTAATCAATTCAATTTGGATGTAGTTCAAGACATTGAAGTATGGCAAACGGAAGTCCAAACTTGCTTTAAGCGATGGACTCTCATCAAGGAAGCCATCATGTTTTTCAATGGCAAGAATAACATCCTTAGTCATCTGCCACTCATCCAAAATAATATTGAAGACACTGCGTACTTCTTCACTCTCTGCCAATTGTGCATAGTGGAAGGCGATATTCATGTCTGATTTTGAAAGCACCATGTCCACGTTTGACAAAAGTGAACGGAAGAATGGCCATGTTTCAAACATATGTTGAAGTTTCTCGAGGTTGCCTTCTTCAGCTTGGATAAAGCGATTAAAGGCAGAACCCACACCATACCAACCTGGGAACATGATACGATTTTGTGACCATGAGAATACCCAAGGAATCGCACGAAGACCAGAAATCTCAGTAATTGTCTTACGAGCCGCTGGACGAGAACCGATATTCAAACTTGAGACTTCTTTAATAGGGCTTGCTTCAAAGAAGTAATCATAGAAATGTTCGTTTCCAAAGACAAGATCACGATAGATAACATTAGAATCATGAACAATACCGTCCATAATTTCACGGAAATCAACCAATTCATCTGGGTCGGCAATTTGACGTGTTACCATACGGTCAAGGGCAGCTGAAACAAGCATTTCAAGATTGTAGTAGGCAGCATCCTTATTACCATATTTATTACCGATAACTTCACCTTGCTCAGTCAAACGGATACGGTCCTTAATGGTACCAAATGGTTGAGACGTAATAGCATCGTATGATGGGCCACCACCACGACCGACAGTACCACCACGGCCATGGAAGAAGGTAATCTTAATGCCACGCTCTTCACCAATCTTAGTCAACTCATTTTGAGCTTTGTAAAGCGTCCAACCTGAAGACAAGTAACCACCATCTTTGTTAGAGTCTGAGTAACCCAACATGATTTCTTGGTAGTTGTTACTATTCTTGATCCAACGTTTAACGATATCATAACCAAGATATTGTTTCATGATATCATTAGAGTTTTCCAAGTCTTCGATAGTTTCAAAAAGTGGAACAATTTGGACACGCGCACGTTCAGTATCAACCAAACCAACTTCTTTAAGAAGGATAGCCAACTCAAACATATCAGAAACGCTCTCAGTGTGAGAAATGATATGTTGTTTGATGACATCTTCACCGATATAGTCTTTCAAGAGACGAGCAGTGCGGAAGATTGCCAATTCTTTTTCAAGTGTTTCAGACTTAGGCACATTAGTTGATGACAAGGTACGAGGATCTTCTTGCAATTCTTTAAGAAGAACAGCAACCTTTTCAACCTCTGTTAATTCACTATAGTTATCAACAATATTTGCAGATTTAAGCAACTCTGCTACACATGCTTCATGAACACTTGAATCTTGACGCATATCGATTGTAGCAAGATAGAAACCAAAGACTTCTACAGCTTGAAGAAGCTCTTCGAAATCACCTGAAATCAAGACAGCATCGTCGTTTTCAAGAAGTGAATTTTTGATTGCCAAAAGATCATCATGGAAGGCATCTGCTGTTTCGTAGAATTCTGTTGTTTGTTGTGAGACAGCTTGAAGACTTTGGCTGAGACGTTGTTGCACGTAATCAGCTACTACTTCACCTGTTGAAGCCGAACCCAGACGAACATTTTCAGAAAGGCGTTTAGCAACTCTTTCCTTGCTGAAGTTCCCTTCTTTAAAGAAAAGAAGTGTTTGAATCAACTTAGACTGGATGTAACTGAAAGCACGACGGTAAGGTTCATTTTCACGATAAACAGATGTATCTGGAGAATGTTTCGCCATCTCTGCTACTGTATCTGAAACCTCAGTCAAGCGTGATGAGAGGGAGAATGAACGGTAAAGATTATCAACTTTTTCGATATAGTAGTTGAGGATAACTTCACTTTGCAATGTTGCAGAAAGTTTAAGAGTTTCTGCTGTTACAAATGGGTTCCCGTCACGGTCACCACCAATCCACATACCCATAGTAATAGGTGTTGGATTGTCAAGTTCAATACCTTTTTCAACCGCTAAACGTTTGAATTCATGTGATAGGTTCGTAATCGCCTTAATCAATGAGGAGTTATAATACTCCATAACGTTAGTGATTTCGTTTTTAACCTTAAGTTTTTTCTCACGAATGATATCTGTTTGCATCATAATTTCTACATAACGACGCAAATCTGCATACCATTTATCCTTGTTAATAAGACCAGCCTTAACATCACGATGCTTACGAAGAAGTTCGTGAATGTGGTTAGTCAATTCAAGCATAGTTTTACGTTGAACCTGAGTTGGGTGGGCTGTCAATACTGGCACGACATTGACATGTTCAAGAATGTCACGTGCATTATCACTTTCAGCGACAACATCAAAGGTTTCAGACAACTTACCTAGATAAGATTCATCAATATTGTTCTTGTGGTTGACTTCATAAGCCAAATCCACGTCCTCAGAGATATTAATCAAGAGAGGTAACAAAGAGAAATAACGTGATGCAACGACCATATCGTCATTCGTCATTTCTGAAATGGCTTGTGTAAGGGCCACATAGTCACCTTCATCATAAAGTTCAACCAAATGTTGGATAGTTGTGAGACCTTGCTCTCCAGCCATGCCTCGTGTTGCATCATCCAACAATTCTTTCAAGATACCAACTTCTTCAGAGATGATTTCCTGGTTGTTACTGCTTTCCAATTTGTTAAAAGCCAAACCGTATTCTCCTTACTTTATGTAGTACCCTTTTATCATATCACTTTTAAAACAAAAGTAAACTATTTTCCTTTAAATCGTCAGTTATTTTGCAATTTTCCGACTTTTCCAAACAATTTTTTAAGCCCATTTCCGAACTTTATTAAAAAAAGACTCTGAAACAGAGTTCAGAATCTTAATTATACTTTTTTTGATAGAATTTGATTTCATCGCCATCTTCAACCTTAAGTTGGTTGGCTGCTTTTTCACCAAGTTTCCCATTAACATCAAACATCCAATAGATGCCCTTATCTTTATCTTGAGAAATACCATCAATCTCAGTGATGAAGCCATCATTTTCTTGAACAGGATATACCTCTTCCAAGACATCAAGCACTGTATCCCCTTTTTGGATTTCTACTGATTTTTTCTTACTTTCCTTTTCCGTTTTCAAAATCAAAGTCACCTGACCTTGAACCTTAGACTGATGATTGTTTGTGCTACTAGTAAGTTTAGCTGCCTCATTTTTTCCACAGGCTGCTAGGGTAACAAGTGATAAGGCAAGAAAGAGATAAGTTAATAATTTTTTCATTTCAAAAACCTCCTAAAAATAGACTGGATGAATGGATAAAATAGAAGCGTCGATACTGCATGATAGGTGTCGTAAAGTAGACCAGAAATAACAAAGGTAATCCCACTTTTAAATAGAAGACCATACCCATAATCAAGGAGAACCCCATAGAAAAAGGACAAAAAAGTTACCAAAGCAATCTGCCAGACAAGTGATAACCTAGGTGCAATCAAACTCCAAAGAGCCATTAAGACGCCGAAGGCCAGAATCTGATTAAAGACCCAGGGACCAAAACCAAAGATGAATCCTGAGATGGCCATGGTTAAAGCCATAATCAATAGACCATCTACCAAACCCAAATAAAGAACAGCCACAAAAAACATAGCTGTAATAGGCTGAATATTTGGCAATCCTATAAATGCTGACCGTAATCCTACTGCCAGAGCTGACAGAATAGCTATCCGAGCCATTCGTTGAATCGTTAGTTTCATATATCTATTATGCCAGAAATAAAGAAATATGACTAGTTTTTAAAAATAAAAACTAAAGATTTCTTGAAATACAGAGTGAGATCATACAAATTGTAGAAAATAATGTTCCTTGTTGCCTCTCCCAAATATCAAACAGTTTGAGCAGGCTGAATATTTGATATAAAAAGTGTACTCTCATTCACTATCCTCTGTCATCTTGATAACACTAAATAATTAAGTTATGTTAATTATAAAAGTTAACTTGACTTAATTATTATTTTAAAGTATATTAAACTTAAGGAGGCAACTAATGATCCAAATCGAAAATATTAATGTGTCTTACCAACAGACATTGGCTCTAGATAATATCACCTTAAACCTAGACGGACCAAGTATCACCGGAATTATTGGTCCTAATGGTGCTGGCAAATCAACCCTAATTAAAGCACTTATTGGTATTATCCCTCACTCCGGGCAATTCCTATTCAATAAACAGCCTATTCGTCAGCAATTAAATCGTCTTTCCTATGTTGCACAAAAGGCGGAAATTGATTTTAACTTTCCAATTACTGTCAAAGAGTGCGTCTCTCTAGGCCTCTATTCCAAAACCAAGTTCTTTAAACGTCTAACTAAAAGAGATTGGTCTAAGGTCACAAAAGCTTTAGCTCTACTCGGTTTAAATGATCTGGCCCATCGCCAGATAAGCCAATTATCAGGGGGCCAATTTCAACGGGTTCTGATTGCTCGTTGTCTTGTACAAGAGGCAGATGTCCTCCTATTAGATGAGCCCTTCGTTGGGATCGATTCTGTTAGTGAAGATATTATCATGAACACCTTGAGGGAACTTAAGAAACAAGGAAAGCTTATTCTCATTGTTCACCATGATTTGAGTAAGGTCCCTCATTATTTTGACCAAGTCATCCTCCTCAATCGTAAATTGATTGCTAGCGGGCCTACTAATCTTATTTTTAATGAGGATAATCTCCGTAAAACCTACGGTAACAGTTTATTTTATAAAGGAGATGCAAATGTTTTCTGAATTTATTGATGGTTTGCTAAATTTCCACTTCTTGCAGAACGCCCTTATAACGGCTTTAGTTATTGGAATTGTCGGGGGGGCTGTTGGTTGTTTTATTATTCTAAGAGGTATGTCACTAATGGGTGATGCGATTTCACATGCGGTTTTACCTGGCGTAGCCATTTCCTTTATCTTAGGTATCAATTTTTTCATAGGAGCCATCGTCTTCGGTCTTTTAGCTTCTACAATAATTACCTATATCAAAAGCAATTCCATTATTAAGAGTGACACAGCAATCGGTATTACCTTTTCAAGCTTTCTAGCTCTTGGCATTATTCTCATAGGTGTCGCAAATAGTTCCACAGATCTCTTTCATATTCTCTTTGGAAATATTCTAGCTGTACAAGACTTGGATATGTGGATAACGATTGCCGTTGCCCTTCTCGTACTAACAACAATAAAAATTTTCTTTCGTCCTCTACTCCTGACATCCTTTGATCCAATCTTAGCTAAGTCTATTGGAGTTAGAGTCACCTTCTACCATTACTTACTTATGGTTATTCTCACCTTGGTTGCTGTGACTGCTATGCAAAGTGTTGGCACTATTCTTATTGTGGCTCTTTTAATCACACCGGCTGCTACCGCCTACTTATATGCTAATAGTCTTAAAACCATGATTCTCCTCTCATCAGTTTTTGGGGCCCTAGCCTCTGTTCTAGGTCTTTTTATAGGCTATAGTTTTAACATTGCGGCCGGTTCAAGCATTGTGTTAACATCTGCCCTTCTCTTTCTCATCAGCTTTTTCATCGTCCCTAAACAGAGTGGCATGAATAAGACTTATCAACAATAAAATAAAAGGATGAAAATAATATGAAAAAAATACTATCTATGAAAAAAATACTATCAACAATGGCACTATTACTTTTAGCGGTAGTTGCTTTAGCAGCGTGTAATAATAAACAAGACAGTAGCAAAGATAAATTACGAGTTGTTACGACTAATTCCATTATTGCCGATATCACCAAAAATATTGCTGGAGATAAAATCACTCTCCACAGTATTGTCCCGGTTGGTAAGGACCCTCACGAATATGAACCTCTTCCTGATGATGTAAAGAAGACGTCACAAGCTGACTTGATTTTTTATAACGGTATCAATTTAGAAACTGGTGGGAATGCCTGGTTTACTAAGTTGGTCAAGAATGCCCATAAGACAGAAAACAAAGATTATTTTGCAGTTAGTGATGGTGTTGAGGTGATTTACCTTGAAGGTCAGTCAGAAAAAGGTAAGGAGGATCCCCACGCTTGGCTTAATCTGGAAAATGGGATTATTTATGCACAAAATATTGCTAAGCAACTCATCGCTAAGGACCCAAAAAACAAGACCTATTACGAAAAGAATCTAAAAACCTATACTAACAAGCTTAGTAAACTGGACCAAGAAGCTAAAGAGACCTTTAACAACATTCCCGATGAAAAAAAACTAATTGTCACTAGTGAAGGATGTTTCAAATACTTCTCTAAAGCCTATGGAGTACCATCTGCCTACATATGGGAAATCAATACTGAAGAAGAAGGTACACCAGACCAAATCAAAACGCTTGTGGAAAAACTCCGTCAAACCAAGGTGCCAGCACTCTTTGTCGAATCTAGTGTCGATGACCGCCCTATGAAAACAGTCGCTAAGGATACCAATATTCCTATTTATGCAAAAATTTTTACAGATTCTATTGCTGAAAAAGGGCAAAACGGTGATAGCTACTACAACATGATGAAATATAATCTGGATAAAATCACCCAAGGCTTGAATCAGTAAAAATCTTATCTAAGAAATATTCTGTATTCTTATGATAAATCTGTTATACTAAGGTGAGACTATTTTCAAAGGAAGAGAAATGACACCTAACAAAGAAGACTACCTCAAATGTATCTATGAGATTGGTACTGAAGAAAGCAAAATAAGCAATAAGGAAATCGCAAACCGTATGCAGGTGTCTCCACCTGCTGTGACGGAAATGATTAAGAAATTGATTTCTGAAGACCTCATCATCAAAGACAAAGTCAAGGGCTATCTTCTAACGAAAACTGGTAAAATCAATGTTGCTGAACTCTATCGGAAACATCGCCTCATCGAAGTCTTTTTGGTGGACCACTTGCAATATACTTGTGACCTAATTCATCAAGAGGCTGAAATTTTAGAGCATACTGTCTCTGAACACTTTATCAATGCCCTTGACCGCCTACTCAATTACCCCCAAACCTGTCCACACGGTGGGCAAATCCCCAAGTCAGGCCAGCTCATAGAGGAAATCTACAACCAGACTTTTACACAAGACCTAACTCCTGGAGACTATGTACTTCGTCGAGTTCAGGATCAAATTGATTTACTCCATTATTTGGAAACTGTCGGTCTTAAAATTGGAGTAACTTTTACCTTGAAAGGCTTTGACCCTTTTACACAACTCTACCGCCTGAATATTGATGGAAAAGAAATTCAAATTCCAGAAACTGTTGCTAGCAACCTTTATATTGAATCAAACTAAAAAAGCGAGGCTGATAAACACCCTTAGAAGTGTCATCAGTCTCACTTTTTTTACATTTGTTTCAAGCGTTCCACCCGTTCTGAAATTGGTGGGTGCGTATAAAAGAGCTTCTGCAAACCAGATTCCTTTTTAGGATCGTTGATATAGAGAGCTGCGCTAGCATCATCTACGTGATGTTGCATCGGTTCACTATGATCAAGTTTAAGCAGAGCATTAATCATACCTTGTGGGTTACGTGTCAATTCGACGCTAGAAGCATCAGCTAGAAATTCACGCTGACGTGAAATAGCCAACTGAACCAGGGTAGCTGCCAAAGGCGCCAAAATAATGGCAATCAAGGAAATAATGAGAAGAATAATTTCCAAACCGCTACTTCCATTACGGTCATCATCATTTCTACGACGGCCTCCACCCCAGAACATCATATTACGAGCCATCCCAGCTAGCATGGTAATGGCAGATGCTAAGGCAACTGCTATGGTAGAGATTCGGATATCGTAGTTGCGAATATGACTCACTTCATGTCCGATAACCCCTTCAAGCTCCTCACGATTCATAACTGCAAGAAGACCGGTTGTAGCAGCTACTGCAGCATTCTTAGGGCTTGATCCAGTCGCAAAAGCATTCATAGAAGGATCATTGACAATAAAGACACGTGGCATTGGGATTTGTGCTACCATAGCCATATCCTCAACCACATGATAAAGGTTTGGAGCGGTTTGTTCATCAACCTCTCGTGCACCATTCATAGCCATAACGACATTGGTTGATTGGAAAATCATGGTAACGGCATAGATAAAACCGATAACTAGAGCAAGAATCAAACCACCGAAGCCTGAACCTAACCAAAGATAGCCGACACCATAACCAACAAGGCCCAACAAGAGGAAAAAGACCAGGAGCAAAAGCCAAGTCTTTCTCTTATTTCGAGCAATCTGATCAAATAACATATTAGTTACCTAGTCCACTGAAATCAACCTTAGGAACAGCTTTTTCTTCTTCTGGTGTTTCAAGGAATTCAGCAGCCTTAAAGCCAAACATCTTAGCAATAACATTGCTTGGGAATGTTTCCAATTTCACATTGTAGTTACTTGTCACACTGTTATAAAGTTGACGTGAATAGGCAATTTTGTTTTCAGTGTTCGTCAACTCTTCTTGAAGCTGGCTGAAGTTTGCACTAGCCTTAAGGTCAGGGTAACTTTCAGCTACCGCAAAGATTCCAGAAACCTGGCGTGTCAATTCATCACTAGCACGCATCGCTTCTGCTGGCGAAGTCGCCGCTGCTACTTGATTACGAAGTTCTGCTACTTTTTCAAGCGTTGAACCTTCGTATTTTGCATAACCTTTAACAGTTTCAATCAAGTTAGGAAGAAGGTCATTACGACGTTTCAATTGAACATCAATTTGACTCCATGCCTCCTTAGTCTGCATACGGCTTTTAACCAAGCCGTTATAACTTGCAATAACAAAAATTACAAGAACAACGATAATGGCAATAATAATCCAAATCATATTTCTATTCCTTTCTTGTACTGAAAAAGAGTCAATTAACCTCTCTTTCAAGTATCTTTGATAGTCTCAGTATATCAAATTTTCAGATGAAAGTGGTAAAATCTGAGTCGTTTTACAAAAAAACTGGACAAGATGTCCAGCTTTTGTATTACTCTTTAGACGTGTGTCGTTTACCTTGGGCTAGGGCATCTGCCTCTGTCATTGTAACGACATTTGCTTTGTTGGTATTGCTAGGCATACTGTTGATGTCATACCAATAAACATCTGCTGTTCCATGACGCGCCACATAAACTGTTCGACTTTCTTCTTGTGAAGGTTGCACAGGCTCTGGCTCAGAACTTGGTTGTTCAGTCACCTGTGAACTCTCAGAACTAGGCTCAGATGGCGCTTCAGTAAATTCAGTAACCGTATTTGTCGCTGTCCCATCTGCATAATTGATTTTTGCATTTGGTGATTGGTTATCCAAGATAACATGCGTAACTCCCTGACTGTCAAGAGTCTCCTTATCTCCACCAAGTTTAATTTCCAAGAGATTTCCAGAACCATCAATACCAACATACTGAAGTTCTACTTGACGAGGCAACAACTCATCTCCACTGTAGATAGCTGTTACCTTATAGTCTAACCAATAGTTAGGGTGGAGTGCTAGCCAGTTATCCAAGCGATTCTCGTAATAAAGCATACCCGACTGATTACCTTCATCGGTTCCTTTATAATTTCCAGAATTCAACCAGGCAGTCATAGGCACTAAATTCTTGCCCTCGTCATTGACACCAGAAAACTGATAGCCAATCAAATGCCCTCGATTCATTAGCCAAGATTTTGATTTACCGTCACCATAATAAAACTTATAGTTATGCCATCCTACAGGATCATATTTTATTTTACCGGGACGCTTATTCTTCGGCTCGTCCTTATCTTGTAACTGTATATGAGCACTGTGGGCACGTCCTAACTGGTCCTTCTCCTCCATGACAAACTGCTTTTGACCATTAAAAGTCAAGATACCATTGTTCTCATCCGCTTGAACCACTTGAGAGCTCACAGCCGAAGATTGTTTGCTAGTATCAACTGAAAATCCGAATCCTAAAGTAAATACTAAAACAAGAAGAGCAAATAAACGAATCCTACTATTTCTTTTTTCTTTCATCATCTTAACTCCTTAATTTTTTATCACTTTAATTATACAGGACCAAATCAAAGTGGATGATTAAAAATAAAGAATAATGATATTAGGTATCTTAGAGCTTGCTTAAAAACAAAAACACCCAATTTAATGGATGTTTCTTACCTATTATTTACCTGCTTTTTTACCTTGTTTTGTAAGATAAACTGTAGATATACTTAGTGCTGCAGCAACTCCGACAAGAAGGAAGACCGTTGTCGTATTAGACTTACCTTTTTCTTTTGAAGTGCTAGCTTGGCTTTCAGAACTCTTGGCCACCTGTTTTGCCTCAGTTGCTTTATCAATACGGGCGACATTCTTAGGTGTGTCATCCTTCTTGCTTTCCGCCAATTCTGACAAATCACTGCTAATCTCTTTGGCAACACCTTCAGAGCTTGTAAGTGATGCCGCTTCTGAGGCTAATGTTTCAGAGGCCATAACCGCCATAACTTTACTTGCAATCACATCCACAGACTTCTCATTCAAAAGAGAATTAAAGCGAATAGCTTCTGAGGCGAGCTGACTGCTTGTTACGGGGGTTTTTAGGTCATTGTTATAAGCGACCTGACTATTTGGCGAGATGCTGACAACTTCAGATGTACGTGCTGTTGTTGGAGATTCAGAAACTTTGACATCAACCTGACTTGTTGAACCTTTTTCAATAACTTCTGAAGAAACCTCACTTATCGGATCTTTTTGTGTGCTTTCTGAAGTTGGAGATTTCTCTGGGCTGTCAGAAGTAATTGCTACGTCAACCTGACTAGTAGATGAAGCTACTGAAGTTTCCTCATTCTTTGGTGACTCAGAGGCTGGAGCAGTTGAGCTTGCTTCACTCTTTGGTGTTTCTGAAACTGAAGACTCTGAGATCACTTCACTGTTAGATGCTTCAGAAACTGGAGTGCTTGAACTTTCCTCACTCTTTGGTGTTTCTGAAACTGATGTCTCTGAGATTACTTCACTGTTAGATACTTCAGAAACTGGAGTGCTTGAACTTGACTCACTCTTTGGTGTTTCTGATACTGAAGTCTCGGAAACCACTTCACTAGTTGATGATTTAGAAACTGGAGTGCTTGAACTTGACTCACTCTTTGGTGTTTCTGAAACTGATGTCTCGGAAATTACCTCACTGTTAGATACTTCGGAAACTGGAGTGCTTGAACCTGCTTCACTCTTTGGTGTTTCTGATGCTGAAGTCTCGAAAACTACTTCGCTAGTTGAGGCTTCAGAAACTGGGTCGCTTGAGTTTTCTTCACTCTTTGGTGTTTCTGATGCTGAAATTTCAGAAGCCACTTCACTTGTTGATGATTCAGAAATTGGAGTACTTGAGTTTTCTTCACTCTTTGGTGTTTCTGAAACTGAAGTCTCGGAAATTACTTCACTGTTTGATACTTCAGAAACTGGAGCGCTTGAACTTTCCTCACTCTTTGGTGTTTCTGATGCTGAAGTTTCGGAAATTACTTCACTGTTAGAAGTCTCGGAAACTGGGGCTGATGAACTTACCTCACTCTTTGGTGACTCGGAAACTGAAGTCTCTGAGACTGGATTATTGACAGGCTTTGGTTCAGGTTTTGTTGGAGAAACTGCTGAGACAGCCCCAACAATCGTCGCCTTATTGTCAATCGTATTATTAGATAAACGGATTTCTCCATTACCATTGTCACCCATTTCAAAGTTTTTGGTAATCACTGGATCAGCCAAGGTATTCAATAGTTTATTGTCGTAGACATCGACATTCTTGATTGTTCCACGAACTTGTTGGAAATCAATGGCACCACGATGGAGGTTATAGAGGTCATTAGTTGTCCCTGAACGTAGAATGGTATTATCATGAATCTTAATTCCAGAATCATTGAGGTTAAAATTGTGACCCGCAAAGACAGTGTTTACACGGATACCTGCTCCAGCAAAGACGTCCTTGATGAGGTTTCCTGAAATTTCATGCCCCTTACCACCAAAAATACCGATACCAGCCGCACGCCAACCTGATTCAATGGTGTTGTTAAGGAATTTATTATTTTCCTCAGCTGCGGCATTTGTACCATCTGAAATACTTGACCAGATAGCCAAACCATCATCACCATTCCCACGGATATTAGAGTTTTTAACTGTTGAATTCTTAGTCCCTTGAGCAAAGTTAATACCATCAGCCAAGTTATTACGGATACGAGCATTTTCAACGACAAGACCGTCCGTATACTTCATATTTCCCGTCTGATCGTAGTCTCCAATCCACATACCGACTTCAAAGTGCTGAACCCAGATGTCGTGAATTTTCGAATCCTTACCAAGTGTTCCCGAGATAGCCTTGTACTGTGCATCCTCGTTATAGCGAGACGTCAAGTTAGAATCCATATAAAGATTGCTCAACTCAATGCCATTACTATTATGACCGAAGACAATACCACCACCATAGCGTTTGTCACTTGTAAAGTGTAGTTGTGTATGCCAAACACCGGCACCTGAGATTTTTAGATTATCAGCTTCGATATTAACTTGTTTATCAAAATTGAAACGTCCCTCTGGAATATAGACAGATTTTCCGCTGGCTTTAGCTTCTTCAACAGCCGCAAGTAGGGCAGCTGTGTCGTCACTATCATCATTGGCAGATGCACCCTTATCCACGATACTTATACTGTTTTCGCCTTGGGCAACAGGCGCTGGAGCCTGTTCAAGCTCAATAAAATCAATACCGTAAGGGACATTGTCATCTTTCTTCTTAACTAGAGAAATCTTATCTCCAGATTTCAATTGGATATCCTTTAGGAGAAGACGTGTCTCATCAAAACGAAAACGTGCACTTGAACCATCAATGGCTTGATCATACTCATGGTCCCCTTTAAGGTACTGCCATGCTGAGTGAGATGACAAATCAAGATTACCAACGCTTGAACCATTAACCTGCACATCCAACTGACCTGATGCACCATCAGGTATTGTATAACGCACATTCAAAGCATTGGCTGGCTCAGTGACATTGAAAGTAACTGCCGCATCCTTTTTAGGAAGCTCAACATAAGTTTGGTTAGTCGCTTCCACAGCCGTAGATTCCATGTCCGTTGACTGTTGGACTGTAGCACCATTTTCAACAGTCGCATTTTCTGCCTCATGGGTTGTATAAGGCATCTTTGCACCGTAACCATCAGTGCTATACTCCTTGCCTTGACCTTGGTCCTCACTCGCATTGGTTAAGACATTTGCTGAAGTTTCTTGAGTTTGTGGGTTGCTTGCCTCAACCAATTGATCAATGGTCGGAGTCTGTTCAGCTGCTTGAACAGTGGTAACCTGTGGCTGAGCTGGCATAATATTGGCAGGCTGTGACGCTTGTACTGACTCAACTGATGCTGGTTCGGAAGTCGCCAATTGTGCCGTTGAAGCTGTTTGAGGTGTCTGTGCCTGATTTGAGGCATCAGTCAAATCACTAATCGATTGTGCCTCATCAGCCTGAGCTGCTTGCCCATTGGCAAGAGCCATAAAGCCAATCAAAGCTGATGCTGCCCCAATGGAATATTTACGGATGCTGTACTTTGGTTTCGTTTTTCTTTCTTTAAACAAGTCTATTCTCCTGATACTTTTTTTCACAATCTCTCTATCTTAGGACCAAGCCGTCCTTTGAAAGAAAATAAAGATTCCCTCATATTAAAGATTGTTAATAATGCTGTTGTTTTTCTTATTAAAAACAAACCAAAGTAAATTATAAGGGATGCAAAAGTAAAAAAAAAGGCTAGGATATCCATTTTAACAAGGCCTTAACAAAATTGTCATATTAGAAAGTTCAGTCATTCACGTCTAAATTATAGTCTAAAAATGTCGCACAAAAAGGTGATTTCTTTCACGTGTAAGAAAGAAAAAACTCTAAATTTCCATAAAGGCTTATTTAGCAAGAGTTATCAGGTAAAACAATCAAAATGTTTTAAATTTGTTTTCTCAGATTGCTGTCAAACGTTTGACAGTCTTTTTTAATTTTACGCTTCAAAGTATTATTTTCCGAATGTTTTAGTATTACAAATGTTAAACACCCAAAAATAAAAAAGAGACAAAAATCTGCCTCTGATTTTTCAAAAAATAAGTAACTTAGCTATTTTTACGATAACAATCCATCTAATTCTTCAAGCGATAGACCAGTCACATCTGAGACAACTTCTAGAGATAGACCTTTTGAGAGCATCTTACGAATCAACTCTAAACGCTCCTCATGACGACCTCGTTCCAAGCCTTCTTCACGCGCTTCATCAATTGCTGTTTCCATGGTCATGTCATAATTTTCTTGAATACGTATGCGTTCATCAATCATCGCCTTTTCCTCCTGTGTCCAGCTGGATGAATCCAGTAATGAATCGGCATGCGTGACCGCTTGACTAGGTGCCATTGAAAATGGGAGATTCCCAAAGAACTCTAGCCACTGCCGCCCTTCATCCCTGATATGCTTATCTTTATTATACTTATCCAACTCTAAAAAGGCAATCTGAAGAAGGTTCTGCTGTTTCCCATCCTTATAGTAAGCATTCAAAGGCCTACCCGTCCGACTATTGGCCATCCAATAAGTATTAATCGGTGACTCCTCATCTGGCAACAAGGTCTTCTCCAAGATAGCTATACCATAGACCGGCTCCATCTGCTCATACATCTTATGCGTCTGCCCTTGTTGGCGTAATTGTTGCACATTTTCTACTAGCTGGTTAGCCAAATAATAATGAAAACGATTGAGAAAATAATGCTGCTTACGCACCTGAATCTCAATGATAACCTCGGTTCCATCATTCAACTTGGCTCGAACATCCACCGAGGTTGAAAAGAGCTCATCCTCGTCAAAGTCCTTTTTATGAAGCTGTGTTCCCTCCAAAATCTGAGCATCCACAACATCCAAATCCAAAATATCTCGAATAAATGCTACCGTCACCTCAGGCAGGCTAAAAATCTTCTTAGCCATGATATCCAAGGTCGGTGAGACATGCTTATGTCTTTTTTCCATTTACATCTCCTCAATTAAAAATAGAGGGTTGGCCCCTCTACTTCTATCTATTCGGAAAAAGTAAATGAAAGATGGCAATTACCCCTTAAATGCTTCCACAAAAGCCTTGAGTTCTTCGTCTGCTTCTGGTGTTGTTCCATGAAGCTGGCCAAGCATGTCAAGAAGGGACGCTGTCTGACTCTCAATCGTCGCATTGGTTTGGTTGATCTTAGCCACAATCTCTGTCAAGGGCTCCACTTCTTCTTCCTCAAAGGTATCCACATAGCGAGGAATATTAAGGTTGTAGTCATTTTCCACAATCTCTTCAAAACTAGCCAGATGGGCGAACTTGTCCATATCCTCACGGCTCTTATAGGCATTGAGAATCTTCTCAATATGGGCATCTGTCATGATATTCTGATTCTTCCCCTTATCAAACTCCTTAGAGGCATCGATAAAGCAAACATCACGATTGGTGCGGTTCTTTTTGAGAATGATAACCGTCGTCGGAATACTGGTGTTAAAGAAGATATTAGCAGGCAGACCGATAACCGTATCAATAGCACCTTCTTCTAACAAAGCCTTACGAATCGTCCCTTCGGCATTACCACGGAAAAGCACCCCATGAGGTAGGACGATGGCCATAACACCATTGTCTTGTTTCAAGTGATAGTAACCATGCAAGAGGAAGGCAAAATCAGCCTTAGACTTAGGTGCCAGTTTCCCAAATGGTGAGAATCGAGGATCATCCATGAATCCTGAGCTGGCTGACCACTTGGCTGAATAAGGTGGGTTCATAAGAACACCGTCAAAGTTAGTCGGCTCTTGAGTTGGCCAATCCTCATCCAAGGTATCAGCGTTATGTAAAAACTGGTTTTCAATCGGCACACCATGCAGAATCATGTTCATGCGTGCCAGGTTATAGGTTGAGGTATTCAACTCTTGACCAAAGTAAACCACTGTCTGTGGCTGACGTGAATAACGTTTGGCATTAAGCAAGAGTGAGCCTGACCCCATAGTCGCATCGTAAAGTGTAAAGCCTTGCTTGTCCTCACGACCTAAAAAGGCAATCTGTGTCATGAGCTTGGCAACAGGTTGCGGTGTATAGAACTCACCAGCTTTCTTACCTGAATCCGTCGCAAACTGACCAATCAAGTACTCGTAAGCATCCCCCAACATATCACCAGCATGACCTGCCACATCTAAGACAGCCAACTCTTTCATCACAGCCGCAACCGTTTGATTTTGCTTTTGAGGAGTCGCCCCAAGTTTCTTAGAGTAGAGGTCAATGTCTTCAAAAAGATTTTCATAAAGCTCGTCACTCTGCTCAATATCACGGAAACCCTGAGCCAGGTCCTCTAGCTGGAAGCTTCCATCATTCACTCGCTCTACCAGTGCCGTAAAGGTCAAGTCATGATGAATGGCATAGCCCATCTCATCAGTAATAACTGCCAAGAGGTCCTCGTGAGTCTCCTCATCCTCGTAGTATTTACGATAGACTGCTAGTGCCTCTTCCAAGCTTTCTGTCTCCTCCTCCATGGTCTCTGCCACGAAAAAGAGCATCTTGTCCGACAAATACTTGTAAAAGACCATGCCCAAGAGATAAGACTTGTAGTCGTTAGCATCCATCTTAGAGCGGAGCACATCTGCTGAGTTCCACAGGGCTTGATAAAGCGACTGAGAGGTTTGTGTTGTTTCTGACATAATTTTTCTTTCTTTGTATTTTTGAATGTTATCCTATTCGTTCTAATAGCCAATCACGACTGTTTCCACTTCCTTGATGACCTCATCTGAAATCTCAGAAATAGGCAGTTGGTAAATGGTGTTTTGACGTGGGTTGAAAATGCCTAGTTTTTCAATGGTTTGAAACTCTGGATGAATCGAACGCCTACCCATGAGATAGTAAATCAGTAGCTGCAAGGTATGGTCCTTATTAGGCTTGCTGGTGGCGACTTTAAAGTCCCAAAGCGTATCTTTGGTCAGGAAATCCCCATCACCAGTCGTTACGGTAGCCGTATAAGCCCCTTCCATAGTAAAACCATCCGCAGTCACAGGACCAAAGGCCTTGAAAAAGCTCAAACTACGCTCAACCATGATACGAATATTAGCAATAGTCGCCTGATCTGGAACAATCTTCTCCACTGGACGATAAGCCAGAGGACCAGCACGAAAGGCACTATCAAAGCCTGCCAACTGACAAGCCTTAGTAATCGACAAATCGTCCAGCCCCTTAACATCATCCAGAAGACCAAAAGCCTTGGCCTCCATCCTCATGGCTCTAGCCCCAAGCAAGGAAACCTCAAAAGACTCCTCAACGGATGTACCATCCATGAAACGACTGAGATAGTCCACAGCAGTCCCAACCAAACTAGCCGCAATAGACTCCTCAGGATTAAGAACCTGACCATCATCAAGCGTCGTCACTGTAAAAGTCTTAACAGGCAGATAACCACCACGAGGCTGTTTAATCTGTTTGATACGTTGTGTTACTGATACCATGTAGGTCTCCTTTGAAAATACTTTGACTTAAATTTCGTATCTTTAGTCTACTATCATTGTAAAACTAAAAACTTCGTTACACTTCAGTCGAGTAAATAAATGTCATTTATTCTACTTTTTAGATGAACATATCTTGCAATAGTTTCTTTTTCAGAGTCTCAAGCTGAGTTATTTTCTCTTGGTAAGAAGTGATAAGCTGGTCAAGGCTTGAGAAATAGAATCCGATGGCTTGTTGTTCTTCAATAGTTGGAATTTGAATGATAGCTTCTTTAATATCATTTGAACTAATTGATTCAAATGTTGATCCTGTACTAAATTTATTCCAGAAACCAGTCATTTTCATTTTTTCTAAAGTATAAAAAATAAAGTCATTGCCTTTTATTGCTGCGACCCCACGACCAATAACTACATTATAATCCGTTTTACCAATATCACCAACAGGAGCTCTCACAGTTAGAATAATATCGCCAATTTCCGCAAATTTAGTAACTTCGGTTGTCCATAATCTAGGGACTACTCGCTTATCTTTAATATCCGCATTTCCTTGAACCAGAATATAATCATTAGGATTATCTGTATAATTCTCTGACTTGGGAGATTGTCCCATTGTAATATTTGTAACTTCAGAGAGTGTTTTATTTTCCCATTCACCTTCAAATCCATCTAAACGAATCTCAGGAATTGTCTGTCCGGCTTTGGGAAACATCTTAGAGAGCATGGTCGCTTTGAATGATTGGTAGTTGGCAAGATTGTCCTTATAGCTAGAAAGAAAGTCGTCGACGATGCGAAAGAGAGAGCCGATGGCGGATTGTTCTTCAACTATAGGAATGAAAGTTTTTATAGAATAAAAATCACCATGGTTTAAGTCAGGTATAGTCGAATTCCCTGCTCTTATTAATATTTCTTTTTGAACATCATATGATAGTAAAAGATAATATAAAAACAATTTTGCCGTATCATTTTTTTCATAAGTAACCTTAAAAAAATTATTATGAAAAGCACCCGAGACATTTGTAATCACTTTTCCTGTATTCCCAGTCCTAGTCATTAAAATATCATCTACAGTACAAATAACATTTTCAGATGGAGATTCAATATAATATATTTTTCTAGAATTTGGATTTAAAAATTCATTTGTGATATAAAAATGCCTTGTTTCTGCATCTTCTGTAAATCTGTCCGATATTGCTATTTGTAACCCTTGAGATAATTTAGTAAAATCTTTAAATTTCTTCTTCTTCCACTTTTTTCTATAAATATTAAATCTAATTTTGGGGACGTCTCTCTTATTTTTGACCTCCATGTCTACTCCTTTACAATTACTATCAATCGGTCTTAAACTCCCAATAATTTTTAAAATGATCCTCATAATCATTATCTTTAAAAATTTGAAAGAATAGATTTCTCATTTCATCGGTTGTTTCTGTATACTGCGTTGCCGATAAATCATCTATGGCATGAGAGTTAACATTAAACAACTTTAAATACTGTTCATTACCTTGATAAAACCTATCTTGCTTCAGTGAATTAAACTTCACAAAAGTTTCTATTATCCTTCTCATTGTATTTAACATTGATAGTTTATGACCACATTCATACAAATCTTTCAATTCTATCCATAGAGCTTCATAACTTGTTTTTAAATCTTCTTTTTCAGTCGTAATTTTAATAAATTCATGATGATCAATACGATAAAAATTGTTTTTGTCATATTTTGTTCTACCTTTATCATCTTTGAAATTACCATGAGGTTGAACATTTAAATAAAAATGAACATTATGAGTCAAAATTACCATGATATCTTTATTTACATCGAATTTATTTCTATCTCTATTTTGATAAAGTCTCTGTAATTCCCAAATAATCAAATATTGCATTGTATCATCATTTGAGCTCATTGGGTCATCAAATACTAATATTTTTTTATTTCGTCGAGTCTTTTTGACTTCCTCTAATCGCTCAATAAAATATAAAAATGCTATAACGTTTTTTTCACCCGTTGATAAATGTTTTACGCTTCTATATTGGTTTCCTTCCTTAATTCTATAATAACCAAGATTTTCATCGTCAACGTGATCTAGTTCCCAAGAGACTCTCAAACGAAGTTTTGTATTAATTCTCTCGATAGCTTTCTTCTCCGCTTTTGGCTTTAAAGTATCAATTTGATTTCGATATTCAACTAATACTTGTTCTAAGCTATTTCTTTCATCTTCTTTTTGTTTCAAAGTATAAGATTTATCATTTTTATCTTTTTCATAATTATTCAATTTTTCCATTTCAAGTTCATACTTAAAATTCTCCAGTAAAATCTTGATTTCATGATACCTAATTGAATTTTTGGCCTCTTTTTGTTTATTTTTTATATCTAAAACATATTTGTTATGCCTTTCAATAATCTTATTAAAATTTTCATAATTTATATTATCCGGTATTGGTAATTCTAATTCTTCAGTTTCCACAAAAAGATTACTTTCTTTGTGTTCTAAAGTACTGAGTAAGGTTTCAAAAAAATATTTTTGTTGTTCTAATCTTCTATCAATCTCATCAATCTCTTTTTTGGCATTTTCAATTAAATCTGGAAAGAATTCTTCGACTTTTATAGCCACATATTCTGAAATTCCATTTAATAAATTAGCAATTTGTTCTTTCCCAGATTTAATTCGATTTTGTAAAGCCTTTACCTCATCTGCTGAAAAATAACTTTCTAACTCAAGTCTTATCTCATTAGAGATTTTATTTCCACAAAAGGAACAAATTTCTTCATTTCTATGAATTTCTAATCCCTCTCTAGCGAAGTTTATCTTTCTTTGACTGTCTAGTCTACGAACAGTAACTCGTTCAATGACTTTACTTGAAATTATCTCATTAACAGCAGTTAAATATTTTTCAAAGTCCATCTTCTTTTCTATTAAGGGGGTAATTTCTTGTGGAGAACTTTGCAATATATCCAAATATCGATTTATCTCAGTTTCTTTCAAGCGGCAGGCTCTAGCAATTTCTGACTTGAAACTATTTTTATTGTAAGATTTTGGGTTATCTACAATAATCGGATCTCTTTTTAATGAAATAGTTCTAGCAGACTTCTTATAGAAACTATCTAATTTTTTATATTGTTTTTCATATAACTTATCTTTCTCCTGAAAATCATCGAATAAAGTTGGTTCCTCTCCATCAGAACTTCTCTTATCAAGTTGTTTTTGAATTAAAGATAGATTTTGCTCTGTTTTCAAAATTTTCTTTTCTAATTCCTTTATTTCTGCTTCTTTATCACCTGCTCCAACTGCTAATGAAAAAGCATCTAGATTCTCATTTTCACCAATTAAAGATTCAAAGCCATCAAAAACATGAACTTCATATTCTGATTGTTTTTGGGAGTAAATTGATTTACTTAATGTTGATTTACCCGAACCATTTTTTGCAAAAATAAAGTTTTTAGAAGATAATTCTAATTCATCTCCTTTAAAAAGTGGAGAAACAGAATCATCAAATTTAATTTGCTTCAAATTTATAACAGTACTAACCATAAATATCCTCTTTTCTCGTGACATATTTTTCAAGCGAAACTATACTAGTTTATTTCTCCTACCTCCCCACTCTCAATGGTTCAATAACCTCTTCAATGAGTTTGGTGTAGGCTTCTTTGATGTGTTTTTTGTAGCTGAGCGGGTTGAGGGCATCAGCTGTTTCTGCTTTATAGTCTTTGTAGCGTTGGCTCTTGGTGAGCTGGCTTTCTCCAGATTGCTTCTTAGCACCCTTACGATAGTGTTGGACGTAGTAACGAAGTTCATCTAGTCCGACATACCATTCTCTGGCAAAGCGTTTGAGATGGTCGTCGATGATGGCTTCAATCATAGTATCCAAAACACCGGTGATAGATTGTCCTTGGTAATCTTTAGGATTGGCTTGGACTTCTTTCCACAGGTTTCGTATGATTTCGGCTAGCTTAGGATTGGTGCGTTCCAGACTCTGGATATAGTTATCAACCGTTTCGATATCCTTGTCACTAAGGGCCTGTGGACTATCCTCTTCCTGCTGAATCATACTTTGAATCAGTGTCAGGATGTAAGCGTAGTTAATCTCGTCGACTTGGACGGATTCCAGTTCGTAGTGGATGTCAAAGAGATTATCATCACCATCGTCTTCTGCTCGGCTTTTGAGCTCTGCTAGGATATTTTGATAGATTCCTAGATAGGTTTCGAGCTTTTCATCTGATAGGCCTGTCTCCGCATAGATAGCCGCTTCATCGTATTCGCTATAGACACGGATAGATGCCAGATACTTGTCAAAGGTTTGGTAAGCCTTGGCAATGCGACGGAGTTGTGGGCTAGTGGCCTGCTCAATCGTGATGACATAGTTTTCCACATCTTCCACTTTTACTTGAAAGTCTATCCAGGCTTGGATGAAGTTGGCTTTTTCTTCGTCCCAATCTGGGGCAGTGACGTCATTTTCACCTCCGTTTGAGTAGAGTTTAAGGGCGTTATCCACAGCCTCTTTAAAGGCCTCTGGTCTTTGGAAGGTGATGATATGACCATAACGCTTTTTACTGTCAAAGATGCGGTTGGTACGACTAAAGGCTTGAATCAAATCCTGTGGACGCATGGGCTTACGGTCAATAAAGAGAGTGGATAGACATGGGGCATCAAAACCTGTCAAAAGACGGTCAACGACGATAACCAAATCCAACTGCTCATTGCGAGGAATGTATTTATCTAACTTTCTGGCTAAACGATTATTGATATCCGTGTTAAAACCACGCAAATCAGCCATGTTAAAATGGGTACCGAACTCCTGATTGTAGTCGTCCATGACCTGTTTCATGTGGTCTTGGTAGTCGATAGACTCTTCTTCATTTTCCGACACTGAGTAAGTGACCGTCATCTTTGGAAAGTCAAGTAGCACGCGCTTAGCTCGCTCTGACACCTTGACACGTTCCTGTCCTGCCTTGATACTCTTGAGCAGATTGTAATAAGCCTGAGCTTGTGGAATGGACTTAACCGTTAAGATAGCCTCGTAGGTCTTGCCCACACCATTTGGAAAGCCCAACTGTTGATAACTTTTGTTTAGGATAGCATCCAAGACTTCTAGCATGTGTTCTTTATCTTCATAAACAGAGTCAGGAAGATCTTTTTCAGGAATCGGCGAAATAATGGTATTCCGATAATCCACCTTGAATCCCAGAACTGCTCCGTCATGGATGGCTTCTTTGACCGTATACTCATGGAGGCGTTCGCCATATTGTTGGTGGGTGGTTTGTGCCAAATCGCCTAATTGCTTGCGTTTATTTTCCTTGAAAATCGGTGTGCCAGTAAAGCCATACCAGAGCGAATTGTGGAAAAAGCCTTTGATATCTTTTTGAGTCTGAGGTGTGACCGCACGGTGACACTCATCCACAACGAAAGCTACACGGAGGTCCTTGATTTTTTCCGAATCCTTTTGATATTTACCTTCTTGGAACTTGCGCATCATGGTTGTGATTTTCTGGATAGTCGTCACAATCACACGCTTATCATTTCCTGCTAAACGCTTGACCAAATCATGGGTATTGTCCGTTTCGTCGATATCGATGACATCATTAGCAGCGTAGGAAAGAAAGGACGATGTCGTCTGCTGGTCAAGGTCCCTACGGTCCACGACGAAAATCGTCTTCTGAATGGCTGGAATCTGCAAGAGGTTGCGAGCCACCTTGTAGGAGGTCAGGGTCTTACCAGAACCTGTGGTATGCCAGATATAGCCTGATTCCTGTCGGCGAGAGGCATCTTGAACAGACTCGATGGCATGAATTTGATAGGGACGTAAAAGGATGAGGGCTTTTTTACTATCATCAATAACGGAGTACTGCATCACCATCTGATGGGCACGTGGAATAGACAGGACCTCATGGGCAAAGTCCATGAGACTGGTCATGGGTTTATTATCTTTATCCACCCAAGATGTCAAGAATTGTTTATTGAGCTTATCCTCTCGTGCAGCTGCGATATAACGTGTATCCACCTTATTAGTCACAACAAACATCTGGAGGGCAGAATAGATGCCACGTAACTTACCTTCACGGTCATATTTTTTGATTTGATGAAAGGCATCCAAAAAGGCCACACGAGGGCTCTTGAGCTCGATATGGATAAGAGGAAGGCCATTAATCATCAGAGTTGTATCTAAACGGCGGTCCTGATCTTGTGGATAAGCCTTGTCACGTTCTACTTGATTAACCACCTCGTAACTGGATTTTCCAGCAGCAATATTATCACGCCAGATGACAGAAAGTCGGATAGTCCCAAGGCTAGCATCTTCACGCTGTACCTCGACTTTAGCAATACCATTTTCACCCGCCAACCACTTAGCAGCTTCATAATAGTTAATGAAATTAAGCTGGTTCTTGATTTGACGTTTCTCCTGCTCAGTCAAGGGATGGTCAGCAAGGAGGGCAACGTTATTTTGCGCTAACTTCTCAAAAAAGTTGTCCCATAATTGATCTTCATTTTTTAAGTCTGGGCGATAGGTCCACTGGCTCTCACCAGAGATTAATTGCTCGATTAATTGACGTTCTATCTCAAGTTCTGGAGTAACTGGTGGCATGACTAATCCTTTCAATATTGTCGTAATCCCTTACATTATAGCATTTTCACGGTTTCTTTCATAGTTTTGGGAAAATTCCAACAAAAAAACACGGTAAGTCCGTGTTAATCGTTTTAGAATAGTAAATCATAATTGTTATGAAGATACATTATCTTCCCTAAACTTACTTCACATGTGAATCAAGTGGGACTACTGCCAATGTCTTTCCTAGACTAGCCAGTATTTTAAGAACCGTATCTAACTGAGGTGCCGTTTTTCCTTTCTCCATACGTGCGATAACAGGTTGTTTGACACCACTTAGCTCTTCTAGTTTCTTTTGGGAAATGCCTTGTTTTTTACGAGCATCAATAATCTCAAGCATCAGTGCGACACGGAGTTCACTCGCCGCAATTTCCTCTTTAGTGAAAATAGTTTTCTGTAAATCATCCCAACTACTTCCAATTGCTGGATTCTTTTCTAGGGTCATCTTACAATCCTCGCTTTCTAATATCATCTAAAGCTTTTTGAGCCTTCATCAGCTCACGTCTTGGAGTCTTTTGTGTCTTTTTCACAAAATAATGAAGCAAAATAAAACCATCATCTAGCCATGCTGCAAATAAAATTCTATCTCTTAAGGGTCTTAGTTCCCAAATCTCTCCTTCCAAATGTTTAATGAATGGTTCACCAATCATGGTTCCTCTATTTTTTAACATAGTCAGGTAGTCTTGAATTTTATGCAATTTAATTCTAGAATCTTTACTTGAATTCATAGATAATGTTTCAATATACTCTCTAACAGGTTCATGTCCATTTCTATCTTTATAAAAATGAATAGGATACATACAAATCTCTCTTCCTTTATTATAACTTATAAGTACTTACATGTAAATACTTATAAGTTATTATTTTAAAATATCACTATTTAAATTTATATTCGTAAAAGGTTAGGAAAAATGATAAAAAGCCACCTATAGTGGCTCAGAATGTATATTATTTATGATCTAGACATGGCAAAAATACGAGTAAGCGACCAAATTTTGTAGCCCTTTCCATCTGGAAAAGGTTTATCGGAGACTTTTTATTCCTCCCTATGAATGGTAAACCCTGTAGCTTGTTGGTTAGCCATGATGGTCATGTCTGAAATCTGAACACGTCTTGGTTGCTTAGTGACATAAAGGACTGCATCCGCAATATCTTGAGCTTGGAGGGCTTCTAAACCTTGATAGACTTTGGCTGCCTTGTCCTTGTCCCCGTGAAAACGAACTTGAGAAAAGTCGGTCTCAACGATACCAGGTTGAATGGTCGTCACCTTGATATCTGTGGCAATGGTATCGATACGCAAGCCATCGCTGAAAGTTTTTACTGCGGCCTTGGTAGCTGAATAAACGGCTGCCCCTGCGTAGGCATAGATGCCCGCCGTAGAGCCCATATTGATGATATGGCCCTCATTGGCGGCAACCATGCTTGGCAAAATCTGACGTGTCACCATCATCAAGCCCTTGACATTGGTGTCGAGCATGGTCAGCATGTCCCACTCCTCATAGTCTTGATAAGCTGTTAGACCTAGTGCCAGACCTGCATTATTGACCAAGACATGAACTTGCCCCACACTTTTGAGAATAGCTTGGCAAACATCCTTGACCATGGCCATATCAGTGACATCCAGGGCAAAGGTCCAAACTTTTTGATCTGGATAGGTTGCTTGGAGCTCTTCTTTTAGAGCTTCTAAACGCTCTACACGGCGACCGGTTAGGATGAGATTTTCTCCCTCTTTGGCAAAGGCACGCGCCGTTGCTTCACCAATTCCTGATGTTGCTCCTGTAATAAGTACGTTTTTAGACATAAAATTCTCCACTTCTATGATTCTGCTGCCCCTAATCGTTGTTGGTTAATTCACTCAACTTCTTGATAAAATCAGGAAGTTCTGGCTTGGGGAGGTTAGATTTCTTATTTCCCGACTTCCAAAATATCCAGAGCAACTGGTTGAAACCGTCCTGCAGAACTTTCTTTTGTTGGTCCGAGAGATTACCAAATTCTTGCAACAGTTGGCCTAGCTTAGGGAGAGTTTTTATCCCAATATCATCCAGACTTTCAATTCCAGAATCAAGAATGGTATCAAAGAACAAATCACAAACCTGCTTGAGTTCTTGATTTGGCAAGGTCTCAATCCATTCTTGGAAGGTCTCTTTCAAGCGTTGACTCAAGTCCGTCGGCTGGTCCTCATAAACAAAATCATTTGTTTCCAAGTCAACCTGCCAAAGTAAGACATTGTGTTGAGCAATACCAATGCCATCTGATGCTACAAGCTTTGCGGCCTTGTCCCAGTAAAGCATGACTCCCACAACGGATTCTTGAGGTCTGACAACCGTCATCTTGGCTTTCAATTCTTGGTAAGAAGGCTTCTCTAAGAGGGACTTCATCAAGCCCGGAGAATCAAGAAGCAAGAGCTCTGCTATTTGCTCACGCAAGACAGTCGAACTCTGAACAGCCGAATAGAGGGCAAGATTACCACCCTTGGAATGACCAGAAACAGCGATGTGACCACTGAGGTTTGGCAAGTGCTTCTCCAGAAAGGCAATGGCTGAGCGATGGGCAGGAATTTCCCGACTGTAGGTCAACTGAAAATCTTCCTTCCAACCAATGACGCTATCATCTGTCCCACGAAAGACAATCTGCTGGTAGTCCATTTCAGGAAGACTGAAAATCATAGCCGCAAACTGTTTTTCCACTTCCTTGTCCAAGACACTACAGTAGTCACTTAGATTAAGTCTAGCGAAACGCCTAGACCTGACCATGGCCTCAGCCAAATCTACCCGTTCCTTAGTCACCATGAAGCTGTAGTCTGGATTTAGGTCCTTCCCTTCAGCATAGTCATGTAGATTGATGGTTTCCTTCAAATCACTTGCCGTGAGCCATTTTTCATAAGTCAGGTAACCAATCTCATTGATGCAAACCTTATCCAAAATATTAAGAGGCTCTTTGTCGAAAGGCAAATCCTTAACCTTTTCAAGATAATCGATTAAATTGGACATCATTACTCCTTAAAGTCTTTCTTACTTTGATTTTACTAGAATTTTCAATAAATTGTTAGTGAAAAATGTGATATGATAAGAGAGATTATTTATTAGGAAAAGGAAGCTTATGACTGTTTCACGATTTTACCGTATCTTACTAGCTCTCTGTGGACTGGTAGGAGTCTCTATCCAAATCCTTGATGATGGTTGGGGCATGTTGCTCTATTACACTGTTTTGTCCAATATCCTTGTCTTTTCTAGTTTGATTTTCTTTATCATCTATGACTTCAAAAAAGAGGATGCGACGACTAATACCAAACTCTTGCGTTACAAGGGTGGCGTAACCATGGCTATCCTCATCACTGGAGTCATCTATCATATCCTCTTGGCACCTATTACAGAGCCTGAGAAATTCTGGACCCTCCGTAACTTCTTGGTCCACTATATTGTGCCTTGGGGATTGGTGCTTGATACCCTCATTTTCGATGCTAAGAAGGCCTACCGTCTACGTGAGCCAATTTACTGGTCCGTGGTCCCTCTGTCTTACTTTGCCTTTGCCCTTCTAAATGGCTTGGTACTAAAACTCCCAATTCCAGGTGCCAAAGATAGCCCCTTCGCCTACTTCTTTATCAATGTCAATAAATTTGGTTGGAACAAGGTCTTGGTAAATGTCCTAGTCATCAGTGCTGGGTATATCGCTGTTGGCTATCTCTTATATCTCTTGAAAAAATTTATCGGTCGTAAACCGGCATAAAACACGAACTGAGCTACCCTAGGTAACTCAGTTTTTCTATTGCAACAAGCCCAATTTATCAAAAGCTTTGTACAAGCCATCAGCTTCAACATCGTCTGTGACTAGATCTGCCATAGCCAAGATTTCTGGCCCACCATTTCCCATGGCAACGCCAATCTCACAGTATTCCAACATAGGGATATCAATCTTGGCATCTCCGAAAGCAATGGTGTCCGAACGCATAGCACCCAAATATTCCAAAAGAACATCAATGGCATGGGCCTTGTTAATATCCTTAACACCCAAATCACCAAACAAGGCTGTTTCACCTCGACCACCCCAAGTATGGGCTTCAAGCTGTGGAAAAGCTTCTTTGGAATCCAAGTGATCCTGATAGGACTCCAAAACGAAACTGACCTTGTTTAGGTCGTCACGGTAGAGTTCCCCACCATACTGGAGGCCATGAATGAAATCTTCTGGTTCCTTACCCTCAACAGACTCTGCAGATTGCCCCTTTTGAATAGCGTAAGTCTTTAGTGTCTCACGCGCCCGCTCCCGAAAATCAGGACTAGCAAAGAGACCGTTATTGCTCTCCAGATAAAAGGCCAGATGGCACTCTGTCAGCCAATCCACAATCTTTGCTGCATCTTCCTTGGAAATCAGCTGATGCATGAGGACTTGGCCATGATGCTCTACATAAGAGCCATTGCCACCAATCATCCCATCCAAGCCAATTTCCCATAATTCAGGTTGCATTTCTGCCTTGCTACGGCCAGTACAAACATATACCAGATGCCCCTTTTCACGCGCCTGACGAATTGCCTTTACTGCTGACTCTGGAATGCGGTTATGATAATCCACCAATGTCCCATCAACATCTAAAAAAATAAGTTTTGACATGTTTTCACCTCGAGTCTTCTTTTATTTTATTATACCCTGATACGGTTGTAAGAGATACTACTATCCTCGGACAAACTGATACTATCCTATGATAGTCTTGTCTCCAATCCAATACATTGCCATTTCTCCTGAAAGAAGCTATGATGAAGGTATGAATGATTTAAAAACACTACTGAATCACCTGCCCTATAAATTAGCAGCCTATGATGCCCAAGGAAACTTTCTCTACGACAACGGTGGCGCTGACGGTAGTTTCTTCCCCCGTGAGGATGAAAATCTGCCTGACTGGATCATGTCTGAAGTTCTAGCATCTCCTACAAAAGAAAGAAGTTATCAGATTCCAACAGATAGTTTTGATCAAGTCCTGATCCAGACCTACCAAGCTGCCATAGACCAAGAAGGAAAGGTCCTTGGATTTTGGGAGACCGTTTATGATTTGAAGCAACCTCTCAAGACCTATCTGGATAACTCTGCTCAAGCCCTTGTCGCCTGGTCTGATGCCACTAGTGGCGCTAGTTTCAAGGAAGAAACTGACTTTTAAGCTAAATTTCTTGCTTTAATAAATGAAAAATTCACTTAATTCAAGACTAGCTCAAAACACCCTTATTCATAAAATGTGCCTAAGTCAGCACTACAAAGGCTTTTTGGAAATCAGTCACTTTAATATCTCTCACAGAATTTATAAACACTCTATTTTGCATTTTTGCGCTATTTAAGGTAAAATGGGAGTAATGAGAAAAAGAATAAAACCGATCGTTGTTTACGTGGTTCTAGCTCTTTTAGGATTAGCATTAGTTATTGCAAATATTCACAATACGTCCAAACAGCAGGCGCATCTCCAAAACGTGAAATCTGCTATTCCTTCTGCTACTACACCGAAAACAACAACCAGTAGTACATCTAGTAGTTCCGACGAGGAGCTGAAACTCAATCCCATTATCGACCTTTCGGGGTGGCAACTACCTCAGGATATCGATTACGATGTCTTGTCAAATCATATTTCTGGTGCTATTATCCGTGTCTTTGGCGGATCACAGATTAGTAAGGATAGCAATGCCGCTAGTTCGAATGGGGTTGACAAATCTTTTAAAAAACATATCAAAGAACTCCAAAAACGTGATGTTCCAGTTGCCGTCTATTCCTACGCTCAAGGTGCTTCTGTCAAGGAGATGAAGGAGGAAGCTCGTATTTTCTACAAAAATGCTTCTCCATACAAACCTACCTATTACTGGATTGACGTTGAAGAGGAAACCATGCCTAATATGGAGGAAGGTGTCCAAGCTTTTCTAGCTGAGCTCAAACGTCTAGGAGCTGATAAAGTCGGTCTCTATATCGGTGCTTATTTCATGCTTGAGCAAGAGGTTTCAACCAGAAACTTCGATGCTGTTTGGATTCCCGCCTACGGTACTGACTCTGGTTACTATGAGACTTTGCCAAACACTGATATTGACTATGATCTACATCAGTATACCTCACAAGGAAGTCTTCCTGGATTCGATAATATTCTAGATCTTAGCCAAATCAATCCCGAGAAAAACAAACGTAAAACCTTTGAAAAACTCTTTGGTAAGATTAAGCAAAAACCAACTAAAAATAAGAAGACTACTTCGACAAGTTCATCTAGTAGTCAGTAAAAACCAGTGTCTAAAGCACTGGTTTTCTTCTTGTCAAATTGGTTTAGGCTTGTTCGGACGAATATGGTATAATGGATGGTAGAAATGAATAACTTTAAAAGGAGATATGACAATGGCTAAGAAAGGCAAAGTCAAGAAGACCCTGGTTGACCAAATTCTTGATAAAGCTAAGATTGACCATGATAGCTTATCCTTCAATGGTTTAGAGGGGGAGCTTCCAGAAGATGTGGCGCGTGAGAGCATTTATAAAACCCTCGCCCTTAAGGGAGATAAGACAGGGCCTGTCATCGGCATTGTCCCTATCACCGAACACCTGTCTGAAAAGAAATTAGCTAAAATTTCAGGGAACAAGAAGGTTCAAATGATTCCACAAAAGGATCTCCAAAAAACAACTGGCTATGTTCACGGGGCTAACAATCCTGTGGGAATTCGCCAAAAACATAATTTCCCTATTTACATCGATCAGTCTGCCCAAGATGCTGGCTTCCTCATTGTCTCAGCGGGGGAAATTGGGCGTTCTATTCGTATCAATAGTCAAGAACTTGCTGATTTTGTTAATGCTGAATTTGCTGATATTAAGGAGTAATCATGAAACTGTATTTTGTACGTCACGGTAAAACTGAGTGGAACTTGGAAGGCCGACTTCAAGGTGCCAAGGGAGACTCGCCTTTACTTAAAGAATCTATCGAACAAGTACGTGAGCTAGGTCACTACCTCAGTGACACTCATTTTGACTTGGTCTTCTCAAGTGACCTACCTCGTGCTAAAAAAACTACAGAGCTCATCATGGAGTCTCAAAAGCCTAAAGCTAAAGTTACCTACACTAAAACTTTGCGTGAATGGCAACTAGGTAAACTAGAGGGGCAAAAGATTTCCCTTATCCAAGCCATCTATCCAAAAGAAATGGATGCCTTCCGTAACAATCTAGCCAATTTCCGTGCTAAGGACTTCCAAGCGGAATCTGTCTACAAAACAACAAAACGTGTGGCCGAATTTGTCAAAACACTTAAAGATAGTGATGCTAAAAATGTCCTCATTGTCGGTCACGGAGCTAACCTAACAGCTTCTATCCGTACCCTCCTTGGTTTTGAACCTGGTCTTCTTCGTAAAGCAGGAGGTCTTGACAATGCTTCTGTCACTATTCTCGAAACCAACGATTTCGAGCACTTCACTCTTAAATGTTGGAATGATACGTCCTATATGGATGAACAAAACAAGATTAGCTAAATCATCGACTGACTTCATAAGACAAGCGATCCTGATCAAGGGTCGCTTTTTAGCACTCAAAAAACCCTTAAAGCCTACTACTTCAAGAGCTTCACTTCTATTATTTCCTCCCTCTTGATAAATAAAACGGCCACACGAGGCCGCTCTATTTATCTTCCATATTTCATACGAAGGATTTTTTCCTGATTAGCATTCAAACGAAGAAGGATAACCACTTTATCAATACTCATATTGCTCTCAAGAAGACGTTCAGCCGCCATCATAAGACCATTATTGATACCTAGTTGAAGGACTGGATTTTCATTATCATTGATATCAAAGATATATTTATTATTTGGAAGATCGAAAAGGACTTTTACCGCTCCAAAGAGTTGCTCAAAATTGTCGATTTCCAAGTCGAAGACTGGCTTAGTACCTGGTTTGAGGCTACGTCCACGGTGGTTAAACCACATAGAATGCCAGCCACCATTGAAGGCACCCATGACATCATTGTCATAAGAATCTCCAACGTAGAGCGTCGTCGATGGATTCATATCAAATTGCTCAGCTGCGAGGTTGAAGATTTCCTTCTCAGGCTTTTGGAAACCTGTTGCCTGACTGACGATGACACGCTTAGGGTCCACATAATCATAAAGCCCCAATTTCTTGACTTTCTTAAGTTGGTGCTCTGTTGGTCCATTGGTAATAATACCCATAGGAACATTTTTTTCCTTGAGAAAATCAAGGGTCATGCGCATCTCATCAAGCATGGTGATATTCTCCAACTCATGCTCGTAAACCTCTTGGAAATGGTTACCCGTTTCTTCATCAATTTCACGGTAGCCAAACTCCAAAAGAGTCTCTTTACAGCGCCAAAAACGGAAATACTCAGTTGTCCACTCACCGGCCATTACACGTGGAAAACCAACATCAGAATAGTGGCGGAAACGAATGTAGGCTTGATTCAGGTGGCTCATATCAAAGTCAGGGAAACATTTTTCCATGGCAATACGATAAGGTGCCTGTTGGTCATAAATAGTATCGTCAACGTCAAAAACAATAGAAGTAATCATCTGTCCGTTCTTTCTTATATCATTCTCTTGTCAGAGACTTAAATAAATTAGGAAACTAACAACTAAACTACTACATGAGTCAGCTCTTAATTTAATCTTCAGTCTTGCAAAAGTAAGCTTTTAGTCAACTGTCTAGGGCAATCTTACTCGTCTGTTTTTTAACTAAGATGCAATTGCCCAAACAGTCTTATTATACCGTTTTTACCCTTTCTTTTCAATTTTCGACCCCACTTAAGGAAAGATTATTCGCGTTTTGAAGATAGAAAAAAGGTTTGGAACAATTTGTCCCAAACCTAATGCATCTTGTCATATTTAGACGCTTATTTAATTTCTTTAAAGGTCATTTTTTGTTTGACTTCACCCTGACCACCTTTAGCAATCTGGTAATAGAAATCCTTTGAAGTGAAGTGGTCACCATAAGCAAAGACCTTGTTGTACTGCCATTGTGACAATTGATCATCCTCTTTTTTACCAAGAGTCAATGTTGTTTTTGTCACACTGTATTCCCACTTAGCTGTTTGGTCATTATAGGCCTTGTCAAAATCAGTCTGGCTCTTAGCGGCATTAACCACTGTCGTACGATCTTGACTCACAAGTGCCTTGTTCCCACCTTCTTGGAAGGCTACATACATGACACGATTATTGACCTCACCGTTTAGTGTACTTGAGTATTGGTAAACCTTACCAGGTACAACACTATCTAAATGGTGTGTTCCCCAGTAATAGAAGGCACCAAATCCAGCTCCCGTAACCAAGAGACAAGCAAGAACAACACTAATAATGATATTTCTCTTTGACATGTCTTGCCCCTCTCTATTCGTCACCAGTTAGGTCAGAGAAAGTTGCCTCTGAATCTGTTTCAGTGTGGCTTGAAGAACTTGATGATGAACGTTCAAGGCTTGATGAGCTTGAACTCATGCGTGTTTCTGTTTGAGAATCATCACTTGATGACGCCTTAGATTCTGAAGATTTTTCAGTACTTGATGATGAACTTTCTTTTTCTTTGTAAACATCAACGTTGAAAGCCCACTTATCACCCTTATAACTTAACTGAATTTGAGCATATTTTGACTTGATAAGATCTGAGATCTTACTATCCCTGTTAAGAGCGTCATAAATCTTTTCAGCGAGGGCTTTGGCATTGGCTTCTGTTTTAGCACCATCTTTAGGTCCGTTTTCAATGTCTTTAGCCTTTGGCGTTTCACCTTGAAGGTAGAGAGCTGTGCTTTCAGTGTCCTTCTTAGCTGTAGCATTTACACCAGTCTTATCATCTGCATGTAAGAAGAAAGTCCATGCAGGACTACCTGAGTGGTTTTGTTGATATACTTGTTTGAATTCACTTTGAACCTTGTCTTGGAAAGCATCATCAGTCAATTCTTTTTCCTTAGAACTTTCTGTACTTGCTTTACTTTCACTACTGCTCGCTGTTGAGCTTGATGCAGAAGATGATGATCCACTTGTTGAGCTTGATGAAGCATCTTTAGATTCAGATGATGATGAAGAAGAGTCCTTGCCATCTTTAGAATCTTTGGTATCTTTGTCTTTATCGTTATTATTGTTAGTCGTATTATTTGAGAATGAAACGCTATTGTCAGAATTATCTGGAGCGTAAATCACTGTATTTTTAGAATGATCATCAGAAACAAAAGTGCTGTTATTGATAATCACTCGGTTGTTATCACCGTAGTAGTTGTTGATAACAATCTTAGAATGTGCACAACGGTAACCATTACCAGTCACATGATAACCTGCTGGTACATCACCATCACGTTTCAAGATGAGGACATCACCTGCAAAGATAAGATCAATATTCTGAATATTGTTATCGTAGGCTAATTTTTCAATAGAAATTCCAGTCGCTTGAGAGATTCCCCACAAGGTATCTCCCCATTGAATCACGTACTGTTGACCATCTAACTGCTGTGGATTGATATTCTGAGATGTCAAATTATTTGTAATTTGTTCAGGTGTGCTGGCAATCCAGTTTGTAATATCAGCAGCGTGAGCACTCGTTTGATTTTGATAAAAGCTATCTGCTAACACAGATACCGTAGGCATCCCAATAGGTGCTAGTAAAGCACCCAGCATCACGGCTTTACTAACATAATTTTTCTTTTTCATCGTATTTCCTCCTTATATCATACGAAACTTACTTTGCTATTGTACACCCTTTTTATTATATTTGTCAATAAATTCTATAACTTTCTAATCAAAGGTTAATGCTAGTTAACGATTTGTCCTAAAAATAGACAAATCCTAGCTTTATTTATCTGACATTTAATCATTTGTCCTATCTTTAGAGGGTGATTTATGATACAATAATTACGACTATTTTATGGAGGACTAACATGTCAAATCAACACATGGAAGAATTGAACGATCAACAGATTGTCCGTCGTGAAAAAATGGCGGCCTTGGCTGAACAAGGAATCGATCCTTTTGGTAAGCGATTCGAACGCACAGCTACATCTGGTCAATTAAAAGAAAAATACGCTGACAAAACAAAAGAAGAATTGCACGAAATCAACGAAACTGCTACAATCGCAGGTCGTTTGATGACTAAACGTGGCAAAGGTAAAGTTGGCTTCGCCCACATCCAAGACCGCGATGGTCAAATCCAAATCTACGTACGTAAAGATGCTGTCGGTGAAGAAAACTACGACATCTTCAAGAAAGCTGACCTTGGTGACTTCCTCGGCATCGAAGGTGAAGTTATGCGTACAGATATGGGAGAACTTTCTATCAAGGCTACTCATATCACGCACTTGTCTAAAGCCCTTCGCCCATTGCCTGAGAAATTCCACGGACTTTCAGACGTTGAAACCATCTACCGTAAACGCTACCTCGATTTGATTTCTAACCGTGAAAGCTTTGACCGCTTTGTCACACGTTCAAAAATCATTTCTGAAATCCGTCGCTACCTCGATGCTCAAGGTTTCCTTGAAGTCGAAACACCTGTTCTTCACAATGAAGCTGGTGGTGCTGCTGCTAAACCTTTCATCACTCACCACAATGCACAAAACATCGACATGGTACTTCGTATCGCGACTGAGCTCCACCTCAAACGTCTCATTGTTGGTGGTATGGAACGTGTTTACGAAATCGGACGTATCTTCCGTAACGAAGGTATGGATGCCACTCACAACCCTGAGTTCACATCTATTGAAGTTTACCAAGCTTACGCTGACTTCCACGATATCATGAACTTGACTGAAGGTATCATCCAACACGCTACTAAAGCGGTTAAAGGTGATGGACCTATCAACTACCAAGGAACTGAAATCAAGATCAACGAACCATTCAAACGCATCCACATGGTTGATGCAATCAAGGAAATCACTGGCGTTGACTTCTGGCAAGATATGACTTTGGATGAAGCCAAAGCAATCGCTGCAGAAAAGAATGTTCCAGTTGAAAAACACTACACTGAAGTTGGTCACATCATCAACGCCTTCTTCGAAGAATTCGTTGAAGAAACATTGATTCAACCAACTTTCATTTACGGTCACCCAGTTGCTGTGTCTCCATTGGCTAAGAAAAACCCAGAAGATCCACGCTTCACTGACCGTTTCGAGCTCTTCATCATGACAAAAGAGTACGGAAATGCCTTCACCGAATTGAACGACCCAATCGATCAATTGTCACGTTTCGAAGCACAAGCTGCTGCTAAAGAACTCGGTGACGACGAAGCAACAGGCATCGACTACGACTACGTTGAAGCTCTCGAATACGGTATGCCACCAACAGGTGGACTCGGAATCGGTATCGACCGTCTCTGCATGCTTCTCACTGACACAACAACCATCCGTGATGTCTTGTTGTTCCCAACGATGAAATAAAAAGTGATATCCCATTAGTCAAATAATGGGATATTTTTATATGAGGTATAAACGTGTTCAAAAAACTGAAGTCCCTATTTAAGAAAAAATCAATTGTGGGTGAACAGCCTGAGACAAAGATAGAAGAAAGCCAATTAGACTTTCCCATAGACCGTGCAGATTATTTTTTCGATCACGCACTTGTATTTTATTGTGAAGAAAATAATATCCCTTCAGAAAAACTAAGCCAATCAGACATGCTAGAGATTAGTAAAAGAGCTGCTTTTCATCTCAGTATCTTCGTCGCCTGGCTAGCAAAACATGATTTTCTGAATCCCCAAAGTGATGGATTTAACCTTGAGGATGAACAAAAACTCAAGAATGAAACGATTACGGGTACAGACTATCTCTTTAAACATCTTGATGAAAAACTCTATTCAACTGATATCAGTAACACACTCCTTCCCTTCATCTCTGATTTTTATGAAGATTACATGGATTTCTGTTATACAGTCTTGGTTGATGATGTTGCTAGAACTGAATTTGACTGGAAAATCTATCACTTGGTTGAAGATGATATTGACGAGATGTTTAGTCAATATAAGACTCACATCAGATAATATTTAAAAACGCTTCCCTCAATCGAGAGAAGCATTTTCTTATTTCCAAAATTTTGCTTTTGAAGCTGCGACCCAAGCTGACAAACAAGCAAGGGCTACTACTGCATAGATAGCGTATTGTTTCGCAGGATAAATCCATGCTTTGTTTTCTTCATGCCAGCGAGACTTCCAGAGGCCGATGTAATCTCCGGTCATTCCAGGATTTTTAAGGCGCTCCATGTAATTTGCAGGTAGGTTATCAGGCTGATTCATCTGCACGTTAATGATAAAGATAAGCAAAGCAAGCGCAATGACAACTAGGAGTGCCAGGGTAATCTTTTTCTTAGCTGTTAGTTGAAATGTTTTCAATTATTTTTCTCCCTCATTTATGAAATAATCTACTCATATAGTTTAGTATAAAAAGGCAATTCTGAAAAGTCCTCTATGACACCAATGTAAGATAAGTCAAAACCTTGCACATCTTTCTCATAGTGTTATAATTAGGTTGTCTGGCTGAGTGGTAATGGTGATGCTTCCATTCAGATAAGACTTAGAAAGAGGTGCTTATGACATCTTTAAAAAAGGTTTCACTTTCTGAAGTGAACCAATCAATTGATACACCAAATAATAACCGTTTTGGGCAAAATCTCAGGGCTTTCTTAGGCCCTGGTGCACTGGTGGCCGTTGGATACATGGATCCGGGAAACTGGATCACCAGTGTTGTTGGTGGTGCAACCTACAAGTACAGTTTGCTTTTCATTATCTTAATTTCCTCTTTGATTGCCATGCAGTTGCAACAAATGGCTGGGAAATTAGGGATTGTGACCCAAATGGACCTAGCTCAAGCGACTGCCTATCACTCGCCCAAATGGTTGCGATACACACTTTGGGTGATTCTGGAGCTGGCCTTAATGGCGACGGATTTGGCTGAGGTGCTTGGTTCTGCCATTGCTCTTAACCTGCTCTTTGGTATTCCAATTATGGTTGCCATTCTGGTGACAATCCTAGACGTCTTCCTGCTACTGCTCATCATGAAGCTAGGATTCAAAAAAATCGAGGCTATTGTTTCAACCTTGATTTTGACCATCTTGGTTATCTTCGTCTATCTGGTAGCCTTGTCTGAGCCTAGTATTACGGGAATCCTAGAGGGTTATCTCCCTACGCCAGCGCTCTTCGAGCCACATGCTGCTGGACATACCAACCAGTTGACCTTGGCGCTTGGGATTGTGGGTGCGACCGTTATGCCACATAACCTATACTTGCACTCATCCTTGTCACAGACTCGTAAGGTTGACTATTCTGATGGCAAAGACGTGACTAAGGCTGTCCGTTTCATGACCTGGGATTCTAACATCCAGTTGACTTTGGCCTTTGTGGTTAACTCCCTCCTCTTGATTTTGGGGGCAGCTCTCTTCTTTGGTCATGCTTCTGATATTTCAGCTTTCTCACAGATGTACAATGCTCTTCAGGACTCTAAGATTGCTGGTGCGGTAGCTAGTTCGACACTTTCAACACTCTTTGCCTTGGCGCTCTTGGCTAGTGGTCAAAACTCTACCATTACTGGTACTTTGACTGGTCAGATTGTCATGGAAGGCTTCCTCCACATGAGGTTACCACAGTGGGTGATTCGTTTGTTCACACGTCTCTTCGCCCTACTACCGGTTATCATTGTAGCCATTCTCTACGGCGATCAAGAAAAGACACTAGATCAACTCTTGGTTTATTCACAAGTATTCCTTTCAATTGCCTTGCCATTCTCTATCTTCCCTTTGATTTACTACACTTCTAAGAAATCACTCATGGGAAAACACGTCAATGCTAAGTGGAATACTTTCCTTGGTTATGCCATCGCTATTGTCCTAACCATTCTCAATCTCAAACTTATCATTGATACGTTTTAAACAAAAAATAAGGCCAGCGCCATGCTGACCTTGTTTTAGTTTTTGAAGGCGTCAACGAGAACTTGGAATTCTTCATTGCTAAGGGTAATCCCCTTACCCATCTTGGTATGGTCTGGACTCCATGTACGGATGTCATACTTAGCTGGTGCGCCATTAAAGCTCACACGATTGAGTTCCTTAGTCCAGCCCTTGTCATTCTCAGACAAGACCAAGAGTTTTTCTTCAATTTCAAATGAAAATTCTGCCATTTGCTTACCTCCACTAGCTTTATTCGTTTTTTTCTGTGAAATTTGTGTGTTTTAGAATGAAGTTATCCACAAAATTTCACCTTTCATGCTATAATTATTTTATCAAGAAACGAGGGAAATGACCATGATAAACTTTTTAGAAGCGGTAAAGCATCAGCTTCATCAGTTTGTGGAAACAGGTCACAGCAAACCTGTCCACCTAATGCAAAATCAGCTTATCAATGATATCTATCACGCTATAGATCATAACCAAATGGTCATGCTGACATCCAATCAGAAGACCTATAAGGGCTACATCAACCGCTATGACAGGGAGCGACAAGCCATTTTTATCGAGCAAGATAAGATCATCAGCATGATTGAGCTTAAAGAAATCAAACGTCTAAAAATCATATCACAACGAGGTTAACTTTATCAGTTAACCTCTTTTTATTTTAGAGTTGACTATTGTAGAATCCCTTGCTATAATAAGTTAACTATTTATTTAGGAAAGGTTAACTAAAAAATGACACAAAACCGTACACTGTCACTCATACTTCCTGCCTTCGGTGCTGCTATCATTGCCGCACTGGCTCAAATTGTTATTCCTATCGGTGCAGTTCCCATTACGCTTCAGACTTTTGCTGTTGGACTGGTTGCTGCCATCCTTAAACCCAGAGAGGCTACTCTTGCTGCCACCCTCTACCTTATCCTAGGCGCTATTGGTCTTCCCGTTTTTGCAGGTGGAGGCGGGGGGCTCCAAGCCTTCTTTGGTCCTTCAGCTGGCTATCTGCTTGCCTACCCATTTTTTGCACTTGTCACATCTGCACTGGCTCATGCTAAGACTCCTATCTGGAAGATCTTTTTGGCTTTTGTTTTGGGAGATGCACTTGTCTTTGTTGGTGGTATCCTTAGCCTGCACTTTCTTGGAAAGATGGGATGGTCTGCAGCTGTAGCAGTCGGTTTGACACCCTTTATCATCCCAGATCTTTTAAAAGGTCTGATTGTCGCTTTGGTGACTAAGCCAGTCTTAAAAGCTCTTAAAAATCATAGTTACTTTAACTAAAAAAGATTGAAGACTTTGTTCATGTGAACAGAATCTTCAATCTTTTTATTTTTCAAAATAAATATCATAGTGCTTTGAACAAGCTGGGTTGAAGGCACTGTGACAACTGGGACAAGCTTCTACATCTTGATACTCCTCAATTGTCATCTCATGCCTACAAACGCCACAGATAAGGACCTTGTCCTGCTTCAATTGACAAGGATAAGCTCGATAGCTATGATCCTCCAAGCTATCATGACACTGATAACAGGCATAATACTTCTGGCACTCGAAGCATTTTAGGGCAACAATATCTAGTTGGGAATGGTAGTGCTGACATCTACTCTGATCATCTACCAGGAGCCCATTGATTTGACTTGTCATTAGGCACGAACAGTTTTGCTTGAACCGTCTTTTTGGTAAAGGTTAATTAAACCTTCTTTAGTTGAACGAATCATGTCACCAAGTTTAACTTCTTGTGGCACGGTAATTGTAAGAAGTTCCATTGGGTTTGGTGCACGGTCAATTTTGTTACCATTGGCATCGTGAAGGTCTTTGATATCACACTCGAAATGACGGAAGCCTGGTCCGTAGAATTCAACGTGGTCACCTTCGAGGATAACGTTACGTTGACGGATTGTAGCTGTCATAGTTGCTGGATCAAAGTCTACGACTTCACCAACGAATTTGTATTGTGGAATCTTACGACGAGCTCCAAAGAGTTGTTCGTTTTCTGTTGGTGTCTTGTAGTAGAAACCTGTTGCCAATTCACGTTGGGCAACCTTCCAGAGTTCGTTAATCAAATCATCTTTGATGGCATAAAAGGCTTCTGCACTTTCCATGTAAGCGTCACAAGCAGCCTTGTAACAGTTAGCAACTGTTGAGACGTAGTGGACAGATTTCATACGACCTTCGATTTTAAGACTGTCAACGCCATTGTCGATAAGGTCTGGGATATTTTCAATCATACACATGTCAACGGCTGACATTGAGTATTCTTCAGGAACTTCACCGTGGATACTCTTTCGCTCTTGACCGAATGGCATGTCGTAAAGGTCATATTTCCAACGGCAAGACTGTGAACAACCACCACGGTTGGCATCACGGTCTGACATGTGGTTAGAAAGGGTACAGCGACCTGAATATGAGATACACATAGCACCATGGACAAAGGCCTCAATTTCAAGATCCGTACGTTTACGGATTTCAGCCAATTCTTCCATAGTTACCTCACGTGCCAAAACAACACGGGTCAAGCCATACTGTTTCCAAAAATGGAAGGTTTCAACGTTTGTTGCAGATGCTTGCGTTGACAAGTGGATGTTAAGTCCTGGAGCGTAGGTTGAACAGATTTCAATCAAGGCTGGGTCAGATACGATAACAGCATCGAGTCCCATATCACGCAATTCACGGAACCACTCACCAGCACCCTTTTCATTTCCTTCATGGGTAACCATGTTTGAAGCAACGTGTACATCAACGCCACGAGCGTGAGCGTATTCGATACCTTCTCGAAGCTCATCCATGGTAAAGTTTCCGGCACGGCTACGCAAACCATAGGCTTGTCCACCAACGAAAACAGCATCTGCGCCGTAATTTACAGCGACTTTCAATTTTTCCAAAGTCCCAGCAGGTACCAGAACCTCTGGGCGTTTTTTAGTTGTAGTCATAATTTCTCCAATTTGCAAGATTGTCGATTTTAGTTTTTAGAAGGCTCCTTCGTTCCCTGAAAATGGAAAACTCACAAACGAAGGAGGAAGTTTTTTTATTTTACACGGTCAGGTTCATAGTCGTAGAAACCTGTGTCCAAACCACGGTTGGCTGGGTGTAATTTATGAATAGCCTCATCAAAGAGGAAGGCTTGGTCTTGTGAAAATTCGCCAGCCTCGATGAGGTCACGAGCCTTCACAAAATACTCAGTAATTTTTACAAAGTTTTCACCTGGGCAATAAACGCCGTCCAACTTCCAGTGATCAAAACCATGTTCAACGAGTTCTGAAAGTTTAGTCATCATATCCAAGTCATTGTTGGCAAAGATATGTGTTCCATGCAAGTCTTCATAAACTGAGTAGTGAGAATCTGGATCTCCTGGCTCAGAAAGGAAGAGGTCACGTTCTTTGGTAACAGCTTCATCCGTTTTGATAAAGTTGTAGTAGTTTTGAAGAAGCGGACGTTTTGAGTGGTGAATGATACTTGCACCATAAACCAAAACCTCAGCTGGAATTTGAAGATTTTCAGCCATGACGAAAAGTTCCGCAGATGGAATTTCACGAGCCAAAACAGCTTCAGAAGCTCCAGCTTGTTTGCCCCAGAAATTAATCTGACGGCTAGAGGTTACCATGGTTGAAGCATCATAAATCATTTTGAAGGGGCGTTTGTCACGGTTACAAATGTAGAAAACTCCTGCATCACCAACCGTGATATAATCTGCCTTGATTTCTTCAAGAAAATCAAGGTAGTCTGGAAGAGCATCCATCATACCTTGGTGCATGAGGGCGTTAACGGCAACAGTCAATTCCTTGCCAGACTCATGTACCAGCTCTGCAATCTTTCGCATCTCTGCGAATGAAAAAGGCTTAGGCAAACGAAGGCCAAAAGCTTTTTCGCCGATGTAAATACGATCTACGCCAAGTTCTAGGAGCTCACGTGCCTGCTCGTAGCTCTCAGCAGTCGCTGTAATCACTATTTTTTCCATAACTCACATTATAGCACAAATGATTTGATTTTTTTAGAATTTTTAGGCTCAAAACTCTGTATCTAAATATTTTTAATTAGTTTTTGAATACTATGATTTTTACAAAAATCAAAAAAAACTTTGCAATATAAAATTTTTGTGGTATTATTAATGAGATTCTAAATAGTGAAATACTGACTAAGTATTTTAACCTACACGAAAAAGTGATTTAGATATTTTATATAGAAAGGAGGCAGACATGGCTGACAACTTACACCGTCAATTTGATCACATCGAAGATTTCGAGACTGAGCGTCCTCAAACGACGAATTATCAAGATTATCAAGGTTTAAATAGTAATAGTATTAAGCTACAAGATATGATTTTCTTTGGACGTATCTCAAGCTTCTGTGTTTCAACAGTCCTAGTTGCCTTCCTTTTCTTGGTAGCACAGGTGGCTACCTTCTGGGCCTTCTTCTGGGCAATTACCATCAGCGTCATTGGTCAGATAGGCATTTATGTCCTAATCGAATATTATAAAGCACAAAAACGTTGACTGTTTGGTCAACGTTTTTGCGTACTAAAAAAAGCCTCATGGGCTTTCTTTTTTTATTTTGCTTCTGCTGCTTCTTCAGAGATATCTTTGATATCAATGACGATATCATCAACGATAGCTTTGGTTTCTGCTTCAACATCTGCTTGCTCAGGAGTTACTTGTGCTGTTTTCTCTTTGATAAGTTCAAAGCTCTCTTTGGCAAAGTCAGCAACTTGAGCTGTTTTTTCTTGAACTGCTTTTGTCAAATCATCTGCAGTGATGTCGCCATTTTCAAATTTTGTTTTATAGTCTTGGAAAGTATCGACTGCCAAATCTTTGTAGTCGCTAGCTTTTTCCACCACTTGATTTTGATAAGCTTTTGGATCTTCTTTGAATGAAGCGATTTCTTCATCAATACGTGCTTTAACAGCTTTACCTTTTTCAGTTGTAAAGAAGTAAGCTGCTGCAGCTCCAGAAGCTACACCAATGATTAGGGTGTTTAAAAATTTACTCATGAAAAGACCTCCTTATTTTTTCTTGTCTTTTTTACCAAATAGTTTTGAAGCAACCTTACCGATAGCAAAGGCTGAACCTGCTTTACCGACACTTGCTCCTGCTGCACTTGCTTTCGCACCGAGATAACGAGCTTCAGTATTCAAGTCAGAGACACTTTCTGAAAGCTCAGCTACTGCTACGAAGAGAGGATCGATTGTTTGAACTTTTTCATTAACATCTTCAACCAAGACGTTTGCCTTAGCCAAGATTTCATTTGTTTGATGAAGGGTTACATTGATATCTGTACGAAGCACAGCAACTGTTTCTTCAACTTCTTTAACCACATGACGGGTACGAAGTAGAGTAGGGATTAATGCAATGAGAAACGCAGCAAGTGCGATTGCGATAATAAGAAATGCAATTTCTGCCATAGTTTAGGACTCCTTTGACCTTTTTAAAAGGTCGCTACAAGAAAACTGAAGTAGAATCTCCAGTTTCCAGTGACCTTTGTTATGATAATTTTCATTATATTATAACAAAGTCTGAGCTATATGACTAGTTTTTCATTTTATAATCTGCCTCTGGGCGTTGCTTTCGCAAATAGAGCAAGGTTGCACCCAAGATGATAATAGCGATGCTAACCCATTGAGAAACACGCAAGCCAACAAACATGAGGCTATCCGTACGCATGCCTTCAATGACAAAACGTCCAAGACCATACCAGATAAGGTAAAATGAGGTCACATCTCCTTGACGCAGTTTCTTATTAAAGCGTCTTAGTCCTAGGATAATGATAAATCCGACCAAGTTCCAGAGACTTTCGTAAAGAAAGGTCGGTACACGATAACTACCATCAATGTACATCTGCTGGCGAATAAATTCTGGGACATAATTCAGATGACTAACTGCTTTTCCGTAGGCCTCCTGGTTAATAAAGTTTCCCCAGCGACCGATACTCTGAGCAATCATAACGCCAGGTGCCGCGATATCTAGAAAATCCAAGACAGCAATGGCATGACGTTTAGCAAACCAATAGAGGACAGCTGCTCCAGCAATCAAGCCACCATAGATGGCAATTCCACCATTCCAAATTGCAAAAATTTCAGAAGGATTTTGACTGTAGTAGGACCACTGGAAGATCACATAGTAGAGCCTAGCACCAACAATGGCTATCGGAAAGGCAAGAAGAATAAAATCTAAGATGTTTTCAGGGTCAATTCCCTTTTCAGGAGCCCAACGCTGAGCCAGATAAACGGCAAGTAAGAGACCAGATACGATACAGATGGCATACCAATGAATACTAATGGGGCCAAGCCTTAGAGCAATAGGATCAATAGTAGCAAACATTAGTCTTCACCATTCTTACTAATGAGGTTGGTCAAACGTTCTTCAAAGGTTTTGGTTGCATCAAATCCCATTTGCTTAGCACGGTAGTTCATGGCTGCAGCTTCGATAACGACTGATACGTTACGGCCTGTCTTAACAGGAATGCGGACACGTGGAATCTTAACGCCTTGCAATTCGATTTCTTCATTCCCATTTCCAAGACGATCAAAGACCTTACCGTCTTCAAAATTTTCAAGATAGATGGCCAACTGAACTTGAGAAGAATTACGGACAGCACTAGCTCCGTAGAGACTCATGACATCAATGATACCAACCCCACGAATCTCAAGAAGATGGCGGAGGATTTCCGCAGGCTCACCCCAGAGAGTTTCCTCATCCTTAGCATAGACATCCACACGGTCGTCAGCGACAAGGCGGTGACCACGTTTCACCAACTCAAGCCCTGTTTCACTCTTACCGATACCAGAATCGCCCTGAATGAGAACACCCATGCCGTAGATATCAACCAAAACACCATGAACACTGGTACGTTCTGCCAACTGTGCATTGAGGTACCAAGACATATCACCTGAAAGAGATGATGTGCCGTTACGGCCTTGAAGAACCACAACGCCATTTTCTTTAGCTGCTCGATACAGCTCCTCAGGGATATCAAGCCCACGCGCTACGATAACAGCTGGGGTTTCTTCTTTGAACATGTTTTTGAAAACAGAGTAACGGTTGTGATCAGTCAAGGTTTTAAGGTAAGACCACTCCTTCATCCCAACCAATTGAATACGCTCCGGTGAATAATAGTCAAAATAACCTGTCATTTCTAAACCAGGACGAGAGATATCAGCAGTTGTTATCGGTTTTGCCAAAAGCTCCTTATTCCCATAGACAACCTTGAGTTTAAGCCTGTCAACCAACATTTTAACGGTTACTGTCATGTTATTTCCTCCGATTATTTACTAGTTTCATTGTATCATAAAAAGGTTTTCAATGCGGCTCTCAAAGCAAAAAAGACCTATGACTAGCACTAAGGCCAATCATAGGTTAATGTCTATTAACAATTACTTACCAATTCCACTCATCTTCAACAGGTTCAGCGTTTTTACGTTTGCGTCCATCCTTGAGTTTGATTTCGGGATAAATATCTTCTTTGTAAGGAAGGAGAAAGGCTAAAACCAAGTATAGAAAGATTCCAAACTGCGTTGAAACCATGAGAATGATAGCCAAAATACGAGCTAGAGCTAGGTCCCAGCCAAACTTATCTGCCAAACCTGCAACAACACCGGCGACGAGTCTATTTTTTCGTGTCTTATAAAAACGATTTGACATGGTCTTCTTCTCCCATCATTTCTTTGATTTAATTATATGATTTTTTTAAACTAAAAAAATCAGCCCTAGGACTGATTTAGAAAAATGAGCTTGCCTCGACACAAACCGCAGCCAAATTTCCGTGTATTGACACGGCGTTTGCGACGGTAGGTATGACCACAAGATTGGCATTGATAAAGGTAGTAGTTCTCCTCCTGACCTTGTATCTTTGGGGCGTATCTAAGGCCGTCAACCTTGGCTAGTAAATCCTTGAAATCTCTATCCGCATGCTTGTACCCCTTGCCCTGAAAATAAAGGTGATAATGACAGAGTTCGTGGCGGACGATTTTTCGAAAGGTTTCAAGACCATGTTCCTCATAGAGTTTTGGGTTAAAATCTAAATGACCATCCTTGGGAAAGAACCGCCCTCCCGTAGTCCGAAGACGCTTATTCCACAGGGCTTGGTGCTTAAATTCCCAGCCAAAATCTTCTATGGAAACAGTCTTAACATAATCAGTTAGATTCACGTGGATTCACCAAGGAGAGATTGAGTTTTTCATGCTCTAAGTCAACTTTTGATACCGACACGGTAACCAAATCCCCAACAGAAACGACCTGACTTGGGTGGTTAACGAAGCTCTTACTCATCTCTGATATGTGGATAAGGCCATCCTCATGGACACCGATATCCACAAAGGCACCAAAGTCCACAACGTTACGGACCGTTCCTTCAAGTTTTTGTCCTACTGACAAGTCTTTGAGTTCAAGAACATCTTGACGAAGCACTGGTGCTTCAAAATCGTCACGGAGGTCACGGCCTGGTTTCAAAAGGTCAGCAATGATATCTTTGAGGGTTTCCTGTCCAAGCCCCAGCTCTTCTGCCGTTTCTTTAAGATTAATAGCCTTCAATTTTGTCTTGGCAGAATCGTCCAAGTCTGTGATAGCTAACTGCTTGAAGAGGGCTTTTACCGCTGGGTAAGACTCTGGGTGGACCCCTGTATTATCCAAGATATTCTTGGCATTTGGAATACGAAGGAAACCGGCGGCTTGTTCGAAGGCCTTGGCACCAAGACGTGGGACTTTTTTGATTTCCGCACGTGATGCAATCTCACCATTTTCCTCACGGTAGGCGACGATATTTTCAGAGATGGTCTTGTTGAGTCCTGACACGTGTGACAAGAGGGTACTACTTGCCGTATTGACATTAACACCAACCTGGTTAACCACGGTATCGACGACGAAATCAAGATTTTCAGAGAGTTTCTTCTGGCTAACATCATGCTGGTATTGGCCTACTCCGATTGATTTAGGGTCAATTTTAACCAACTCAGCCAATGGGTCTTGGAGACGACGGGCAATGGAAATAGCAGAGCGTTTTTCGACCGTTAAGTCTGGGAACTCATGACGGGCCAACTCTGAAGCAGAGTAAACAGAGGCACCACTTTCATTGACAATGACATATGAAGTCTCTGGGAAATCCTTGAGAACTTCTGCCACAAAAGCTTCACTTTCACGACTGGCTGTTCCATTACCAATAGCGATAATCTCAATGGCATGTTTCTTAATGAGGTCAGCCAAGTCTTTCTTAGCTTGGGCAATCTTAGCCTGACTGGCTGGAGCCACTGGATAGATAACTTGCGTTGTGATGAGCTTACCAGTTTGGTCGACGACAGCCAACTTAGCCCCTGTACGAAAGGCTGGGTCAAAACCGAGTACCATCTTACCTTTAAGTGGCGATACTAGAAGAAGACTGCGAAGATTTTGAGAGAAAAGTTGAATAGCACCATCTTCTGCTGCTTCAGTCAACTCGCTACGGATACGACGCTCCATGGCTGGAATGATTTTCTTCTTGAGAGATTGGTTGATAACTTCCTCGATATAGTCATTTTTTTGTTTGAAACGAGCACTGTAAAAACGGTGCATTTTCTCAAGATTGTGCTTAAAGGCCACCTTAATAACACCTAGTTTCTCCCCACGGTTAAGGGCTAACGTACGGTAACCTTGAAGTTTAGACACCTTGTCTTCAAAATCATAGTAGATTTTGAAGGTTTCTTTTTCATCCAGAGATTGATCCTTGAGGGTTGAAGTGATATCACTGTTGTTCCAGATTTCGTTGTAGGTCCAAGAGCGCAAGCTATTGTCCTCAGAAAAGGCTTCAACCAAAATATCCACAGCACCTGCAAGAGCCTTGTCAGCTGTTGGAAAGGCCTCAGATGTCAGCTTTTCAGCTTCAGCCTTGAGGTTTGGACTATTTTGCAAGATAAGACGAGCCAAGGGGAAGAGACCTGCTTCACGGGCAACCGTCGCCTTGGTGCGGCGTTTTTCCTTATAGGGAAGGTAGAGTTCTTCCACATCTGCCAGTTTTTCAGCGGCTTCAATGGCTGCCTTGAGTTGGTCGGTCAATTTGCCCTGAGCCTCAATCTTGGAAAGAACCGTTTCCTTACGGTCTTGAAGAGCAGTCAAGGATTTGTCCATATCAATGATGGCCTTGATTTGCGTTTCATCCAGATTGCCTGTTTTTTCCTTACGGTAACGGGCGATGAAGGGGATGGTATTGCCTTCTGCGGTCAATTCTAAAACAGTTTCAACTTGTTGTTTTTTTAGGCCCAATTCCTGAGCCAATGTCTCTAAATTACGATTTTCCATAAGTTCTATTATACCACGAGAGGAGATTTGCTTGGGCAGAAAACCTTGTAGCTGAAGCGAGAATTTTTAAGCAAGAGGTAGTATAATAGAAAAGTAAACCTATTGTTAGGGGCTATTTCTTTCAGAAAGGACGCCCTTAGTATCTTTTGTAACTGAACTCGGGCTATTTCTTTCGGAAAATAGATGGATCTTCCTAGAAGCAGAGCTTCTTCGTCTGATGCCCTCTTTTCTGTCAGAAATAACGCCCTTAGTATCTTAATTAACTCGGAGGCTTTTTATGGCAGTTATTCAGAAAAAAACAAATGAACTTGAAAGCATGATGGCATCTTTTGCGGCTATCCCTGATTTTGAAAAGGCGGGAACTGATCCTAAGAAAGACAAACGTCTTCAAGAAGATAAGAAGAAATAATTTTTATGGCTATTTTTCATCAACTACCAGATAGCGTTTTGCAGCTTCTGGCAGTTTTTCTATCGATTATTATCGAAGCCCTGCCCTTTGTTTTACTGGGAAGTATCCTATCTGGCTTTATCGAGGTCTTTGTGACTCCTGAAAAGGTCCAAAACTTCCTTCCTAAAAACAAGGTCCTGGCTATTCTCTTTGGAACCCTTGTTGGTTTTATTTTTCCCTCTTGTGAATGTGGGATTGTTCCAATTATCACGCGCTTTTTAGAGAAAAAAGTGCCTAGCTACACGGCTATTCCTTTCATGGCAACTGCTCCTATCATTAATCCAGTCGTTCTCTTTGCGACCTATACGGCCTTTGGGAACTCTTGGTACTACGTGCTTTTACGTTTCGTCGGGGCTTTCTTGATTGCCATGATTTTGGGAATCTTGCTGGGCTTTATGGTGGATGACCAGATTCTCAAGGACAACCGTAAGGTTAGTCATGTGCACGACTATAGTGGTTTGTCAGCTGGTAAGAAAACCTTTCAAGCTCTGGTTCATGCGGTTGACGAGTTCTTTGACACTGGGCGTTACTTGATTTTCGGGAGCTTGGTGGCTGCAAGTATGCAGACCTACCTACCGACCCGAATCCTAACGACCATCGGTCATAATTCAGTGACAGCCATCCTGATCATGATGCTCTTGGCCTTCATCCTCTCCCTTTGTTCAGAGGCCGATGCCTTTATCGGGGCTTCGCTGCTCTCTAGTTTCGGAGTGGCACCAACGGTTGCCTTTCTCATCATTGGTCCTATGGTTGATATCAAGAACTTGATTATGATGAAGCACCAGTTTAAAACACGCTTTGTTGGTCTCTTCGTAGGAACAGCAAGTCTGGTGACAATCATTTACTGTCTGCTATTGGGGGTGATTTAATGTTACGTTTTCTCATCTTATCTGGGTATTTTGAGCTCGTCATGTACTTGCAAGTTTCTGGCAAGCTCAACCAGTACATTAACATCCACTACTCCTACTTAGCCTACATTTCCATGGTGCTTTCCTTTATCCTTGCTGTGGTTCAACTCATCGTTTGGATGAAGCAGATTAAGGTTCACTCGCATTTGTCAGGTCGAGTAGCCAAGGTAGCCAGCATCGTTCTCTTGGCCTTTCCAGTCCTCACTGGGCTCTTGGTGCCAACAGTAACCTTGGATGCCAATACCGTGTCAGCTAAGGGTTACCATTTTCCACTGGCGGCAGGGAGCGATCCTAATCAGGCCGACCAAGAGGGAACGACTATCCAGTACTTGAAGCCAGACACCAGCTCCTACTTCACCTCCTCAGCTTATGAGAAGGAAATGACCAGAGAGCTCGCCAAGTACAAGGGGCGTGAGACCATCCAGATTACCACGGAAAATTACATGGAAGTCATGGAGCTCATCTACCTCTATCCTAACGATTTCGTGGGCAAGAAGGTCACCTATACTGGCTTTGTTTACAATGACCCACAAACCAAGGGGTATCAGTTCATCTTCCGTTTCGGTATTATCCACTGTATCGCCGATTCAGGTGTTTACGGACTGGCGACAACAGGAAGTGACCAAACCTTCAAGGACAATACCTGGGTAAAAGTCACTGGTACCATAACTGTGGATTACTATCAAAATCTTAAACAGAGCCTTCCTATCCTTAATTTGACTGAGGTCAAAGAGGTCGGTCAGCCTGACAACCCTTATGTATATCGCGTATTTTAAAAAGCCAAGTTCAGTTGAACTGGCTTTTTCTTCTTGTATTAAAAACATTTGTCTAGGTTTCTTGTGCTAGTGCTGCTGCTTTTTCAAGGGCTTGATCGGTCGACTCGCAGATATGGTCTGGTCCAATAGTTTGAATAAAGCCTGATTTTTCAAGTACTCGGTAGGGTTGTGGATTGACGTGAGAAAGAAGCAGGGTCATGCCACGTTTTTGACAGATGGCCAGGGTTTCTTCAAGGGCATCTAGGCCTGAGATATCCATGGCTGGAACGTTTCGCATGCGTAGAATGAGAACATTCTTAGTTTCATCATTAATCACATTCAAGAAGTTATTGGCTGCACCAAAGAAGAGGGCACCAAAAACTTCATAGACGACAGCGTTTTTAGGGACTTGTTTTAAGTCGCTATCCTCGGACAAAACTGGATCGTCCAGATTTTCCTTGTCCACCCACTGACGGATTTGAGCCACGTCGGACATGCGTTTGAGAAAGAGGAAGGCTGCTAGGACCATACCAAATTCAATGGCAACTACTAGGTCAAAGAAAACGGTTAAGACAAAGGTCACTAGCAGGACTGCCACATCACTCTTAGGGGCACGTTTGATCATACGACCAACCGTACGCCAACCGCTCATGTTATAACCGACAATCATAAGGATTGAGGCCAGACAGGTCATAGGAATCAATGAAGCGTAAGGCATGAGGAAGAGTAAAATCAGAAGCAAGGTGAAGGCATGAACCATACCCGCTACTGGTGTTCGTCCGCCATTTTTGACGTTGGCTGCGGTACGGGCAATCGCACCCGTTGCCGGAATCCCTCCAAAGAGGGCTGACATGATATTCCCAACACCTTGGCCGACCAATTCTGCATTAGAACGGTGATTACCACCAATCATGCCATCTGAAACCACGCAAGAAAGGAGCGATTCAATGGCAGCCAGTATGGCAATGGTGAAGGCTGGCGAAATCATTTGACGAATCAAAGAAAATGATAGGTCAGGAACCGTGAAACTTGGGAGCCCCGCCTTGATGGTGTAAAGGTCACCAATGGTTTTGACTGGGAGATGACCAAAGGCCACGATGGCTGTGGTCACAAAGATAGCAACCAGAGAACCCGGAATTTTCTGAGAAAGGCGTGGCCAAAAGATTTGAATGAGCAGTGCCAAAATACCAATAGCAAGGGTCGCCCAACTAATACTCGAAAGATGCTCTCCATAGGCAATCATCTTTTCCAGAAACTCAGCTGGCACGGACTTCATCTCAAGGCCTAGAAAATCCTTAATCTGTCCAGCTACAATCCCAACGGCGATCCCCAAGGTAAAACCCAGTGTGATGGTTTTGGGAATGAATTTAATCAAGTCACCGAAACGCAGGAGCCCCATGATAATAAGCATGAGTCCCGCCATGAGCGTGGCAACAGTCAGACCAGCCATGCCATACTGGGCGATGATGCCATAGATGATGACAACGAAGGCTGCGGTAGGTCCACCAATCTGAACCCGACTACCTCCTAAAAAGGAAATAAAAAAGCCTGCAACCACTGCTGTGTAAAGACCTTGTTCGGGATTAACACCAGAGGCAATCGCTAGGGCAATCGACAAGGGCAGGGCAATGATAGCCACGATAACTCCTGCAATCAGGTCCTTGATGAACTGTCCCTTGGAATAATCCTTGATGGTGGTGAAAAATTTGGGTGTGATATATTTTAAAGCGTCCATTTGTTCCTCCTAACTAATATCCTAAAACTCTTTGACTTAACTCTTTTTTCAATGAGTGTCAGACGCTTATCATTTTTACAGTCTTATGATAGCACAGGAAAACCCCATTTTCTAGGGGATTGGGAGATGTAAACGTATTATTTCAAGAATTTTTTAACTTTCTTAGTTTAAAAATGAAGGCATCAAAAAACAAGTCCAGATTATGAACTTGTTTTGGAAGATTCATTATACATTACCAACTGGTTGGCAAGGAAATAGGAATTTTTAGCTTGACCTTCATCTTGCTGTTGGTTACAGTGGCTTGCTCAATTTCGTAGCCGATTTCAGGAAGCTTGAGCTGAATTTGGTTGTTAACCATGCGAACACCACTGCTTGACTGGGCAATACTCTTCTTGAGGTAAGGCAGAACCAGTGATTTAGGTACAGGGAGGCGACCTAGGTGGGCACCTGCCAAGTCTAGTAAAATGACTTCCTTGTTAGTGCTGACCGTGAAATCAAGGCTGAACGTTGATCCAATAGGTCCAAGAGACACTGGTAGCTTAGCTGTGAGATAAGAATCATTCAACTCTACAGTACTGTTTAGCAAGGTCTCGTCATTAGAATCAGCCATGCTTGCTTTTAGGATTTGACGAAACTGGTTGCTATCAAGATTAATCTCGGTTGAAACTCCACCTGATGAAAGGGACGCCCCACCAATACCAGCCTGGGCTAAATCAGCAAGGGATGTTTGTGTAGATACATTTTTTAATTGGTCCTGACTGTCAATCTTGTCCGGAATGAGTAGAGCCGCCACTGCAAAAAAGAGCACAATGACGAGGACAATGAGCCGTTTAAACCATTTCCACATAGGGATACCTCATTTCAATTTTTCACTTTTGACGTCTATTGTACTGTAATCAAGGAAAAAAAGCGAGTAAGAACTGGAAATTCTCTCATATTTTCTTAATTCAAGAGGTAGGGTTCGAGAGCTTCAAAGACTTTTAAGTAAGCATTGGCATAAAGGTGGACACCGTCATAAGTGTGCTCAGCCTTCTGCTCTTTCCTATCATTGACCAGCCCCGCATTACAATTAATAAAGTAACAACCATAGGTTTGGGCGATTTCCTCGAGTGCCTGATTGCAAAGGTCAAGATTTTCAGGTGTTCGCAGTTTCATCCACTGGATTGAAGCCTTGGTCTGCCAAGGTAAATGAAGATTGGCTGGGTAGAAAGCCATGAGGTAAATCTTGGTATGGGGCAAGACAGCTTGTGTTTGCTCAAGAATCTGCCTGATATTTGCTGTCAGATGCTGGAACCATTGGTCTCCATAAGGCTCCTCGGTCATGTCATTGGTACCGATATTGATAAACACCTTGCTCGGTTGCAGATCCAAAAGCAGGGGATGGATATGCTGCATAAATTCATCCGTGTTCAGGCCGCTGATGCCTCGATTGTAGATGATGTCGTCGACACCTCTACTCCTAGCGATTTCACAAATTGGAAAAAGCTCCATGAGAGATGAGCCTGTGAAGAGCGTCTCCCCCTTGATAGCAACCTCATTTAAGTACTGATAATTTTTAAGTTTGATTTCTTTTAATTCATCCATGATAAGTTTCTTCTATATAGTTTTATCTAAATGAGGGAGAAGGCAAAGAGCAGCCCTACAACCGTATTGGCCAAGGCATGGATAAAGACACTTGGAAGGATAGACCCACTTGCTTTTTTCTCATTGATAGCACCAAAAACGTAAGCGATGAGACTGATAAAGGCCATGATAGCCATAGCTTTTAGGTAGCCCGTTAATTGGATAAACATAAATGCATGGATGAGGCCAAATAAGAGAGACTGAATCAGATTGGCCCCTAGGAATCCTAGTTTTCCTTGCAACCTTTTCAAAAGAAAACCTCTAAAGAAGATTTCTTCTGGCAAGGCAGTCCCTAAGATAGCATAGGCCAAGATAGCAGGAAAGGCTCCAAGTCCCTTTCCAGAAAAAGCTGCTGTGGCCGTTTGGCTAGAGTCGAACCAAGCGAAGACGACAATTGAAAAAAGAAGAAAAAGTAGACTAATACCCAAAATGGTCAGTAGTAATCGCCTCTTCTGCTGACTTTCAACTTTCTTCAACCCAATCCAGTCAAAGAAACCGACCTTTTTCCTGCTCCAAATTAACCAAGTGATAAAAGGAATGACAGAGACTATAAGCAGTTCCACAATACCGCTCATCAGTTTAGACATAAATAGGGTCATGAGTTTGTCCTCCTCTTCTAGTCAAAAGACAGTTTTTATCTTTTGAAAGCGTATACCTCTACATTTTCATTATACTACTTTTAGAGGAAGTGAAAGCTCATTCTCACCAATCTTGCCAGGTTTCTATGGCACGAATCACACGGTCCTGCTTATAGTCAATATGGTAAACACGCCAGCCACCAATCCAATCGTCAGCCAGCTGGTACTCAACACTTCCTTGAAGGTCGTCACCCTTGCCCAAGAGCTTCTCCACTTTTTCTCTCGTCATGCCCTCAAGCTGATACTGACGGTGAAAACTCCAAATGAGTTTGTGTCGCATGGGAGCTGGTGTTTGGGCCCATTTTTCAGGCGTAAAGACTCGGTCACGAGGGACAATGATTGCAAAATGAACCAGACAAATGATTTCAATGATTAAGCAAAAGACTTTTCGCCTTTTTCGTCTGGTTTCTGGGGTGAGGTAGGCCATAGGACTACCTGACTTTCTCTTGCTTCCAATGGTCATCCAAAATCACTGTGTGCTCTTTTGAAAAGCGAATAAGGATGTCTCTGGCAACTTGTTGGGATACACGCGCGACATTGGTCAAGTCTAGTCCTAGCTCAGGTGTGTCGTGTTCCAAGCGATACTTGTCATCCTCGTACTCAACAAAGATAAAGCTCGTTGACCTTTTATCGCCATAGGAGAGATAGAGACTATCGTAGGATACTGGGAGTTGCACCAAGGCATCCCAGATATCACTGTCACTTGGGTCTGTGATCGTCGCATAGTCTACCTGATCAGCTGTCGAAATACGCATGACAAGGCCTTCTGCTACTTTCTTTTTAGGTGCTAGCCACTTAAATAAATGCATCGTTTTCCTCTTTTAGATGATGATTCCTTTTTGCTTGAGATTGTCCAGACATTCCTGTAAATAGGCGGCATCATGCTCTGGGTAGATGATGGCTGGTAATTCCTCCGCTTCAAGCCTATCGTAGGCTGGCATCTGCTTGCCCCGATACTCCTTGTCTAGCCACTCAGGGCTGACACGATAACCTCGTTTCGTCATTTCTTGCATAATAAGCTCATGGTATTTAAACAGGCGGTACGGTGAATATTCAAAAACATAGTTAACCGTAGCGTGCTTGCGTTGCCATCCCTTGCCACGAAGGGCACAACATTCTCGGTGTTGTCCTAATAATTGCTGACGAGGTAGTTTTGCAATCAAGTCTTGATGCCACAGTCTCATTTTGAACCCCCATTAATTAAGGTTGACTCCTCCAGATAACGATTAGGATATGTGATTAGGAGCTCTTTGACGGATTCCACCAAACAATGCTGAGGAATTTGGCCTACTGCATAGCTATCCAGTTGGGCCATAAACTTTTCCTTTTCGCTGGCGGTTGCTTTCTTCTTAAAATATCCCCAGATATGTTGGAAGGCATTGACGACCTGACCGGGATTTTCAGGAAGGTTAAGTGCTTGATCAATGTAGGCTTGAACCTGATCCAAACTAACCTCTTCATTCTTGAGATAGTTACGGATTTCCAAGTAAATCTTGTTTGAATGGCTGAGCACCAGATACTTATTGGCTGCCCATAGTTGCTCGCACTGGCGACGTGGATTAGTAGTTGTCATTAGGAACCTTCCTTCTTGCTTTTTATCAGTATAGCATAGTTTAAATGGGGATAATAGATTATGCCTTTGAGAATCCGAAAGAGTGATTTCCAAGTATTTTCAGAAAAGGTTTTTGCTTGGTTTGTTTGTAAGCGTTTGCTATACTTAAGGTATCAAAGAAAGGAGACAAGCCTATGACATTGTCCAAAAAACTCACACTTTCTCTTGCCTCTATGGCAGTTCTTGGTCTTTTAGCAGCCTGCTCAAACCAGAAAGCTCAAACACCTGAAAGCTCTGCTAGCACCCAACAAAGTTCAAGTAAGGTTTCATCTTCACAAAGTTCTGAAGCCTCTAAACAAACTGAAGGGCTAGATGGCACCTATAAAGGGACTGACGAAAATGATCGCATTACTCTTACCATCTCTGGAAATACTGGGACTTGGGAGGAGGACGAGGCAGATGGCGAAAAGGAAAGCAAGCCTGTAACAGTTAACTCTGACAATCAAAGTCTAACGATCGGTGACGACACCAAATATTATAAACTCGACGGTAATCAACTGACTGTTGAAGATGATGACCATGATCCAAATGATACGGTTATCTTGACGAAATAAGATTAAAAACCTTAGCCAAACCGCTCTATGGAATTTAGCTAAGGTTTTTTATGTTATACTATAGGCAGAAAGAAAACGGATACAAAGAGGAGGTTGACGATGACTCAAAGAAGATTATGGGTGACGCTATTTGTTGTGTCGATTATTGTAACTCTTATTGGACTGGGATTTGCTGTCTATAACTATTATGTCTTTGATAAACCTTTCATGACGACTACTACAAAAGGCTTACTAGCAGCCTTTTTCCTGTGTGCGACAATGGTTGCCATTAGTCTATCCAAGTCAAATAAGAAGTAAAGATAAGAAAGAGGTATAAGTTTGCGGACTTATACCTCTTTTCATACAACATTACTTAATCTTGTGTTTATTCATTTTTTCTTCAAAGATACCTGTCATGATTTTACGTAGCTCTTGGCCTTCTTTTTCAGTCTTTAGATGATGAAGCCAAACGAGTCACCTCCTAAAAATGACACTATGTCATTATCTCAACAAATAGGAAAGAAAAGCTCCCACCGAAATTCAGTGAGAGGTTAAAGTCTATTTCTATGATTTTCTCATAGCCACTAGCCAAGAGGCTATCATGATTTCAAAAATAACCAGAAGGATAATCTGAGTGAGTGAACTCTGAACCAGCATGAGAACAGCCAGACTATCAATTAGCATATGGGCAAGGATACAAGGAACAGCTCCTTTCGAGTACTCTTTAAGAGCTCCCAAAAGAAAGCTATTACCTAAAATCATCAGGTAAAAGATGAGATAGTTGGACGAGCCTGCTGTAATCCAAGGGAGTTGATAGATAGGGATATGCCAGAGGAACCAAACAATGGAAAGAACCATCATTTTAGTTATAAAGTGCTTACTAAAGTAAAGATGTTCTTGTAAAAACCAACGCCAACCGACTTCTTCCAGACCGCCATATAAAAAGGTCCAGGGGAAATATAGGAAGAAGGCCAAGAGGGAGTTCCCAGTAAAGCGAACATTCATGAGCAGGATTGAAATCCCATAATAGATGACTGGAATGAAGATAGCTAGGATCCAGGACAGGGGACTTTCTTTTTGAAGAAAGACCTTTTTGAAAAATTCCCCCAAGGATTTAACTTCCCTCAACACAAGAGAAAAGACAGCCGCCATAATCAGGGGAATACAGTTCATTAGGATAAACAGCAGTGAAGCCCCCATACTACTCCTATCTGGGAAAAACCAAAGGATAACTTGCCCAACTAGAAAGGTAGCAAGGAGGGCAGTCAGTGCATACCAGATAGCGACTGATTGTTTTGAAATAAATTTGCTCATTTTTCCTCCGTAAACAGGATAATAAATCAGATAGATCGCACCTTAATCCGCATCGACTCAAAGATGGTATTGTTCACGATCTTTATAAATCTTACTTAATCTTGTGTTTATTCATTTTTTCTTCAAAGATGCCTGTCATGATTTTTCGCAACTCTTGGCCTTCTTTTTCAGGAAGGTCCCCTTGGCGTTTGGCTACTGCGTAGAGTGCAGGATATTGCTTAGCCACACGCTCCACCGTCTTGGTCGTCGCATGGCCTCTGACAAAAAAAGGAATGCGTTTAATCCATTCTTGAGGTACGAGAGCGAGCAACTTCTTAGCCGCTTCCTTGTCAGAAATCTCAGCTGTACTCAAACCTTTTTCGATTTGCTTTTGTTCTTGTTCTGTAAAATCTTTTAATTCCATACCTTGCTCCTCTTTATCTTTGTATAGTAGATTTTACACCCTTGTATGAGAATATACAACTGATTAAGATGAATGAGGCAAGTCATAAAATACCATAAAAGATAGGCTCAATTTTTTCCAAAAATACCATACAAAAAAATCTGATGAATTTGCTCAACCTCTGTCTCTAAATTGTCACTGTTGTCTAACTGATTTCCCATACTATTAAGAGCATCCATGACATTTAAGATAAGCTCTGTCGATAGGTCTTCAGCAATAGCCCCCTCTTCTTTTCCTAGCTCAATATAAGCACGATAGATATCACGTTTTTTTGCAGTGATCGCTTTCGCTAAGAGAGTTGAAAAAGTAGGTTCTTTCACCATTTTATCTTGAAAATAGTCCGAGATTTGCCGACTCATTTTCTCCTGACATAGGGAAAAAGCCTGGTTTAATTTTGTTTTAAAATCTAGATTACTATTTAAAATGTCCTCAGCTTGCTGTGTGACTTCTTCAAACAAGTCATTAACACAGAGAGCTACCAAATTATCTTTGCCCCCGAAATAATTGTAGATAGAAACTGGTGATACTTCTGCTACCTCTGCAATAGATTTTATACTCGTTTCCTTAAAACCTTTTTCTTTAAATAATTGTAAGGCTGCTTGAATAATCGCTTGCTTCTTTTTCTCAGTCGTCTTTTGATATTGATTCATGTGAACACCTCTGTTACTACCAATTGTAGCATAAGTTTGAAATTAATGAGCATATATTTCATTTTTTCTTGCTATTCTTACTAGCTTTCTCTATAATAAAGTTTGAATTTTAATCATGTATATTTCAAATTTTATTTTCAAAAATGGGAGGGAACATGCTCATTCAATATCTTATAAAGCAATCTAGAAAACCGAGTGGTCTTGTCGGTCGATTGATTACCAACATCTGGTCGTCCTATTTCAAGGAACTCAGCCTTTGGGCAATCAAACAAACCACTATCCCCAACAATAGTCGGATTTTAGAAATCGGCTATGGCGGTGGCAGCACTATTAAGAACCTTCTTGAGTTAGATAAAAATCTTGACATTCATGGTATTGATATTTCCGAAGAGTCTTATCATACTGCTAGACGAATTCATTCAGATGCTATAGAAAACAGAAGTGTTAAGCTGAGGATTGGCAATGTAGCAAACCTTCCCTACCAAAATAATGATTTTGATTTGGTATTTGCCATCCAGACACATATTTTCTGGGAGGATTTAAAACAGAGTTTTCAGGAAATCTATAGAGTCATGTCCAATCCTTCCACTTTGATTATTGCTTCCGAGAAAGAAAAAATAAAATATCATATGACAGATTATGGAACAAGCCATGAATTGAAACAGTTGTTAGCAAGCATTGGCTTTTCAAAGATTGAAGAAAAGCAAAATTACAAATGGGTTGTGTATGTTGTCACTAAGAGTGATTAGGAAATTAAGCATAACAAAAAGTAGTGAAGTGATTCCATCGTCGGAACTTTCTTCACTACTTTTCTTATCTCTTTCCTACTCACCACTATCAGCAATTCAGAGTTGCCACTGCTCAATCAACCAATCCGAAAAAGCGTCATATCTTTCTTGGAGATGGTCATGATGTCCGTAGGGGTCAAATGCTGAATAAGTAGACACGCTCTGTTTTTTGATAAGTTCATGCACTTCTTTGGCATAACTAGGAGCTTTGGCCAGTCTATTCTTATGATTAGCCCCCTCGGTCAAACCGTTATGTAAATAGACTGAGCAAGACTTATTGATGGGCTGGTGGGCTTTGCAGTAAGCTACAAAATTTGGATACCAGAAGGATCCACAAATGGAGAAGAGCAAAGGCATCTTATCACTGCTATAAAGACTGGAAATAGCAGCCAAACCACCCAGCGAGTATCCTCCGTAAGCCATACGACTTTCATCCAGTCGAAACTCCTGTGTGATGCTTTTGAAAATATGCCCAAATAGATGGTCATGATAGCTGGCTAGCTTTCCGCCAAAATCAGAGCTTCCAGGTCTCAGAGCCTGAGCCTGCCAAGGCGTAAAATCATCCAAGCGACTCTGAGGTTCAAGTCCAACCAGGATAACAGAATCTTCCAACTTTCCCAGATAATCAAGCTGCCCATCGTTCAGAAAAACTACTGGATAAGCCTTCTTGGAATCATAGGACTCAGGAAGGGCAACTGTAACCTGAATGTCATGGCAGACAAAGTCTTTATTTATTAACAAAGTCATTAACCTTTTCAAGAGAATCAATCACAGATGGACCGTAATCCATAAGCTCATCATAAGAAATAGTCATGATTTTCTTGTTTTTAACGGCTGGAACATTTTCAAGAACAGCGTTCTTTTCCATCTTGTCTGTTGCTTCCTTGTCCATGGCCTTATTACGGTCACTGGTTACATAGATAATCAATTCTGGTTCCATTGACACGAGATTTTCCAGAGTCAAATCTGATGTTCCTGTCGCAACATTGGTATAACCAAGCTGATTGAGCATACTTTCTTGAAGGGCAGATTTGTAAGTTCCAAAGGTCTCATCGTTGTAAGCACACATGATAAGAGCCTTCTTCAAGTCTTTGTCAGAAGACTTGTTTTTCTTTTTAACAGCGTCGATACGCTTTTGAAGTTGTCCCGCATACTTGTCTGCCTTGTCTTGAACGTTGAAAATGTCACCAATATTTTTAACATCTTCGATGATATTATTCAAATCTTGTTTAGTTGTTGAAACAGAAGCTTTTTGCGTATAGACAGGAATGTCGTTGCTGTTCCATGTACTGATGGTTCCCATTGACTTGTCTGAGAACATCATGTTACGACCAATAAGAGCATCTGGTCCGTAAGCCAAGATGGCTTCTTGAGAAATTGTTTTCTTATCACCGATATGTGGGATTGAAGCAATGTCATCCTTATATTTATCGGTTACTTCATTGTCAGGGTTAAGCATACCGACAATTTTGTCTTTCAAACCAAGCTCAATCAAGATTTCAGTTGATGAAAGGTTGTTGGTGATAACCTTTTCTGGTGCCTTTTTGAAGACTTGATCTAGCTCAGTTCCTTTATCGTCATAAGTTTTGACAGTCAAAGGATACTGGGTTTCTGACTTGGTCTTTTTCACCGTTTCTTTTGCTGATGATGACGATGATGTGCTGTTTTTATATGTAGAACTGCATGCTGTCAATGTGAGGACTGCTGCAGCGATTAATGCGATACGAAATGTTTTCTTGTTCATAAGGCCTTCCTTTCCTAGGCTTATAAATACTGAATCATTGCCTGCTGATCATCCGTCCAGGTAATACGACTCTGAACATCATAAACCGCCTGCAAGGATTGTGGGGTTACGGCATCCCTTGGGACACCTTGGGCAACAATCTCACCCCCTTTCATTAAGTAGATATAATCTGAAAAACGACAGGCCAATTGAATATCGTGGAGAACTGCGAGAACATTAATGCCGAGTTCCTTGACCAAGGCCAACATCTCCAACTGATACTTTATGTCCAAATGATTGGTAGGCTCATCCAATAAAAGGAGTTTGGGTTCCTGAGCCAAGGCACGCGCCAGGATGACTCTTTGTTTTTCTCCACCTGATAGGGACGAATAATAGCGTGCCTTCTTTTCAGACATGCCAACCTTGTCTAGGGCATCCTGAACGAGCAAGTGGTCCCGATCCGATTCTTTTTGCAAAAAGGAAAGATGGGGCGTTCGGCCAAGCATGACAATTTCTTCCACCGTACAATCAAACTGAAGGGTGTTAAACTGTGTCACAACTGCCATTTCTTTTGCAGTTTCCTTGAGGCTTACCTGATCTAGGGATTTCCCATCAAGAAAAATCTGACCGCTATCTGGTTGCAACTGGCGGTAAATGGTTTTGAGCAAGGTTGATTTGCCACTCCCATTTGGTCCCAGTATGGTCTGGAATTGCCCACCTTCAACCTCTAGGGAGACACCGTTTAGGATTTTTTTCTCTCCAATCGAATAATGAATATCCTGACACTTTACATCCATAAGTCTAAACCACCTTCCTACGATTTCTAGTCACAATATAAATAAAGAAAGGTGCGCCAACTAAGGCTGTAAAGATACCGATAGGTAGCTCTGCATTTTTGACGAGGATTCTCGCTAAAACGTCTGCCCAAACCACAAACAATGAACCTAAGAGAGTTGCCACTGGAAAAAGCTTACGATAGTTAGTCCCGACTAAACTTCTAGCAATATGAGGGGTAATCAAGCCGACAAAACCGATAATCCCACAGCTAGCAACCAAGACGGCCGTTATGACCGCAACAATGGCAATATAAAGATACCAGTAGAGTTTAAGTGGAATCCCTAAAGTCAAAGCTGCCTCATCTCCCATCATCATGGCATTGAAGACACGATACTGAGTTGAGAAAAAGAGAAAGGCCAAACCAACCACTACTGCTGGAAGCATCAAATCTGACCAAGATGTTCCTGTCAATGAACCCATGGTCCAAAACTTAATGGTCATAACACTGTCTGCTGTCGCTCCAATAGAGATTATAAAATTGGCAAAGGCAATGAAGAGGGCGTTGACAACTGTTCCAGATAAAATCAAGCCAGATGTGGTCACTCTCCCCTGCATAGAGGCAATGATTAGGACAAGAACCGTCGCTAGGATAGCCCCCATAAAGGCACCCAAGCCTACCACAGCTTTAAGGCCTAAAATGATGGCCAAGGTTGCTCCAAACGTTGCTCCTGCCGAGATTCCCAGGATATAGGGTTCGGCAATCGGATTATTAACCGTTGACTGCATGACACTCCCAGACATGGAAAGACCTGCACCAACTATTAACCCTAGGAGAACCCTAGGAACTCGCATATTCCAGATAATAGCTTCAAGTGGCTTGGCTATACTATGACTGGCAACCGGAAGCCCCAATTTACTGAAGATGACACCATAGGTATCACCTATATCTATAGTGACCGCCCCTAAAGACACTGCTACAAAAACTGACGCTACTAGTAAAACTAGAAGCAAACAGAGCAGGCTTAGGTAGCGGGAAAAAACAAGGTGTTTTGTTTTTTTAAAAGGCATTAGCACCTCCTTTCCACCTGTAATGTCAGAAAATTTTGACAATACTCTTCTAGTATAACATGCCTCAAAAAGATGGGCAAGGTCATTTGAGTATTACATAGAAAAAAGAGTAGTCATTGAACTACTCTTGGGAATCATAACTAACTGAAGCAATGAAAATCAAGCCAGCTTAGGATTTCACTTTCTCCATACTGCTACCAGCAATTTTCATGGCAAGAAGAATTATCAACACCTTAATCACAAGGGATAACCAAAGGCTCTCCGCTGATGACAGTTGCGATAAAGCATTGATTAGTGCATGGGTCATGACACAAAGCCAAAGACTTCTGGTCTTTGTATAAATGGCGGATAAGATGAAACAATTGCTTAATAAGCCTAGCAAGAAAGGCAATAAATGAATCGTGACCAGAGAGCCATCAACGTAAAAATAGAGGATATGCCATAGTGACCAGGCTACAAAGGTACAAAGCGTGGACACTAGATAGGTCAACTTTTCTTGCAAAGTAGGCTGGAAAAAATAGCGCCAACCGATTTCTTCGATTCCACCAAAGACAAGGGCTTTGCAAAATAACATAATGGGGAGATACCAAGCCTTGAAAATCATACCTCCACTCAAGACTAGTGGTAAAAAATCCAATCCTAGAAAAATGAGGACTAAGAGATAGTTACTAAGAGGCTGTTTGACTTGGAAAAAATCTCTGACAAGTTGTTTAAAACTAGAGTGATGATAGCGGATGCTAACATAGCCTCCCCAAATGGCTGATGACAAGCCACCTAAGATAAGGGTAAAGAGGCCAATTGGAGTTCCATAATCAACCCTAACTCCTCCTGCTCTTAGCAACCAAACTAGGAGACTGACCAGTAAGATTTGTCCAAGGGTCCCCACTAGATAAAGCAACAAGGCTTGTTTTCTTTTCATATCTTGCTTCCTTTTTCTTGCCTATTTAAAACCTTCTTCTCACCTTAAGCTAGTCCATATCCACCCATTTGCCATTGTCCATGATAAAGGGTTTGGCTAGACCCGGTCCGGTATAATCCTTGTACTTGGTTGTGAGATACTTGTAGCAATCTTTCTTACTAGCAAATTTTATGGCTTGGTAGGGCTCTTCGAAGGTCAATTTTTCGACAAATAAGTATCCATCTGTCGTAGGTACCAGGACGCCAACGTGACCGACAAAAAGGGAATCTCCATCCAGATTATCGTGGACAACGACTGACAGCATGCGTGCCTTGTCATCAAAGGTAAACTGCTTGTAGTAATCCTCCATATGCTTGGCGTGAATCTTGACATCTTGGGTGGCCTCAGTCTTGACCCTTGAAAAAAGAATCTCAAAATTTTCCTGATCCTTGGCATCAAAGAGCTTGCCCTTGTCAGTCGCATCCTTATCTTGGAAAAGGAGCTCACTATCACTCTTGACCTGTGGAATCTTAATTTTGCCTTTCAGTAGCGTATAGGTGTTGATACGACAGTTGGTACCGATAAAGTCACCATGCTTAGCTGTCCACAGGCTACTGATTTTTTCCACATCATAGTCTGTTTTGCTAAATGGTGCAAAATCCCCAGAAAGTCCAACAGAACCCACGGTATCATTGTAATCCCTAACCAGATTGATAAAGTTATCCACACTCCCCTTTTCCAAATGTTTCGAGAGAATGGAGCGCACTTCATTAAGACTGGCCTTGCTATTAAGGTTGGAGTAGCTTGGTTTTTCCTCCTTTTTGTGGATATGTGCAAAAACTGCTAGACCGACGAGTAATAGGCTAGCGATAGATAAAAGAATTAGCGTCTGTTTTTTCAGATGTTTCATAGGCGCCTCCTTGGCTTCATTATACCAGATTTTGCTGACTGCTCATTCTCAAGATGCTTTTTCTTGTGGATAAAGACTTTTACTTGAGACTTTCCTTAGGTGATAGCGGACGCCAGCGAACTCCTTCGAAGTTCCATGGCTAATTTTTGAGCCTAAAGTCTCAAAAATTCCGAACGCCTGAAATACCAATGCTTCAGGCGTTTTTATCACGGCGTAAAGTCTCAGTTTAGACTCACACCATTTGAAGACTATGGAATGTTATCTTTTTTTCTCTATTTTTTATTATTTCCAAAATAGTTGTTCAATTTTTATTATATTATCTACAACTTTTTCGGGACTTTCCGATAAATCATTATCAATCCAAAAAGAAATAATGGTTTCAAAAGATGCAGAGAAGGCTTTTATCACAATTTCATCTGAAATCTTCGTATTTTTCTTGATCTTTTCTCTAATAGTTTTGTTGTTATTTATTAAGTCGCAAATTAGTTGTTGAACTTTATCTTTAAATTGAACGTGAGGTGCTTTTGATATTGCTTTAAAATGTTTATAGTCATTTTTAATTAATAGTAGAGCCTTTAAAAGCATGTCCTCTTTATCTAAATTTCCTTGAGCTAAAATCTCCCAAAATCTTTGCATCGTCTCTGTTCCGATAGAGTATGCTAAATCATCCTTATCAAGAAAATGTTGGTAAAATGTTCCCCTACTAACATTTGCTCTCTGAGTTATATTTCCAATGGTTATTTTTGAGTACTCCATTTCAAGTAGGAGGTCTATCAAGGCAGCCTTGAGGTTAGTAACGCTATTAGTCTTTCTTTTATTTGTCATTTTTTCCTTAATTAAACATATTGTTTGATGTTGTCATGGTCAATATATGGGTATTATTATATTCTTTTTATGTGAATTGTAAAAGTAAAAAAAGACTGTTTTATGTTCACTAAGATAATTGATGCATCATTAATCATTTAACAAAATAATTAATGAAGGGAATAGAATTTAATGACAAAATCAAGAAAAATTCTAGGATTTATAGGGCTAGTTTTAGCAATGTTTATGGGAGCTTTAGATGCAACGATTGTTAATATCGCCCTACCAAATATTATGGAAGACTTACATACTGGATTGACTGATACAAGTTGGGTAGCAACAATCTATGTTTTAGCAATGTCTGTATTTATTATTACTGTTTCAAAACTCGCTGATATCTACGGTAGAAAATTGGTTATGCTAATTGGTGTTGTAATATTTGGTATTTTCTCATTCGCCTGCATGATGGCTGATTCATTATTACTCTTAATTATTTTTAGGTTCTTCCAAGGAATTGGAGGTGCCATATTAACTCCAATTGTTCTCCCCATGGGAATTGAACTATTGGGGAAAGAGAATACCAGCCGTATTACTGCTATTATGGGGGCCTTCAGTGCCTTAGCTGCAGCGGGAGGACCAGTAATTGGTGGTTTAATTGTCCATTGGACAACATATCATTGGATTTTTGGTATTAATGTTCCAATCGCCATTATTGCATTTTTGATGATCCTAGTGGGAACAAAAGAATCATATGATTTAACAATTTCAAAGAATATTGACAGGCTAGGTATTATTTTTCTTACTTGTACTTTAGGTGGACTTATATTTGGTTTATTAGAAGGTCGCGAGTATGGTTGGGGTTCACAAACCATCATAGCTAGTTTTGTTATTAGTGTCGTAGGCCTATTTTTCCTTTTTTTAACCGAAAGAAGAGTAAAATCACCTGTCATTGACTTAAAATTATTCAAGGAAAGTACGTTTACATCTTCAAGTCTTATTTATATGATTTTTGGATTTGCGATTATCGTACCTTCATTAATCTTAAACTATTTCTTGCAAAATGTTCGCAACTATTCTGCTTTGCATTCAGCATATCTTATTATTCCTACTTCTTTAGCTATCGTAGTAGGTATGCCGTTAGCAACTAAAATGTACCAAAAAATTAGTGCAAGATTGCTCATTAGTATCGGTTTAGTTATTACAGCAGGTGGATTATTTATGCTTAGTCTTATTCAGTATAATACCTCACAAAGCATCATTGTTTGTTGTAATGTAATTATTGGTTTAGGACTAGGATTTATGGCAATGTCCTTAACATCATCAGTAAAATATTTACCAATTAATAAGGCCGGAATTGGGTCAGGTATCGTTAACTCTTCTAGATATGTTGGACAGGCCATTGGTATGGCTCTTCTCGTTACCATTTTAAATAGTAATGTCAATATTGCTAAAACACAAATTAAGGAAACAGCGTATAACCAAATTGAAAAACGGGTTTTATCAACAGACGTAAAAAAAGTTGCTAAGAAGGAAATTGCAAAAACTTTCGATACGACTAAGAATAGTAATAGTATTTCAACCAAACAAAGCAATATGGGCGATACAATCAAAACAGCTGCTCAAAAAACAGATAATCTTCCAGAACCTAAAAAGGGGAGCAATTATAGAAAGATTTATGATACAAATCAGTTATTGATCAATGGAGTTGAAACCATTAGTTCAAGTGTCTCTCAGTTATCAAGCAGTTTAAAAACTATATCTGGAGAACAAGCTAAAGTTGGTACAGCGGTTAAATTATTAGCTCAAAGGGATGAATTATCATCTGCTCTTAAAGTCATTGTCAATGAAAAAAATGATCAGTTAAGCAGGGCATTTGATAATGTATTTATTGTAGGAGCAATCGTTGTATTGATATGTACTCCGTCAGCTCTGATGACAGAAAAGCGAAAAGTTGAATAACTAAATTATTTTATAATAGGAAAAGCCAGTCTAAACTTTAGGCTGGCTCAAAATGAAGACAAGGTCCTCAGAAGTTATACTTCTGGGGATTTTTCTTGCTTTTTATGAACTTGTGCCTAAAGACCATTTTCTAAGAAAAGTCGAGGAAACGATTGATTTCTCTTTTATTTATGATCTTGTCGAAGATAGTTATTCCTCGGATAATGGTCGCCCTAGTCTAGACCCCGTTTTATTAGTTAAAATTCCGTTGATTCAATGTTTTTATGGCATTCGTTCTATGCGCCAAACCATTAAAGATATTGAGGTGAATACAGCCTACCGTTGGTTTCTTGGCTTATCTCTGGACGATAAGGTACCACATTTTACAACTTACGGTAAGAACTATAGCCGACGCTTTGAAAACAAGGAAGTGTTAGCACACATTTTTAGTCATGTGCTTCATCATGTTTTGGAAGCGGGGCTCATTGATCTCTCAGAAATCTTCATTGATGGGACCCATATCAAGGCAGCTGCTAATAATCATAAGTACAAAAATGTTGTTATTGATCAAAAAGCTAAATTCATGAGTGAACAACTGGAGATTGAGATTAATTTAGATAGGAGAAAACACGCAAAAAAGCTCTTAAAGCCCGCCAAAAAAAGCGAGGCTAAACCTAAGAAACAATCAACGACGGACCCAGACAGTGGTTGGTTTCATAAGGGAGAACATAAGGAGATCTTCGCTTACAATGCTCAAGTAGCTTGTGATAAACACGGCTGGGCTTTAGCTTATACGGTTGAAGCAGGAAACATCCATGATAGTCAGGCTTTCTCTGCTCTTTTTGTCAAACTAGAACCATTCTCACCTGAATTCATTATTGCGGATTCAGGCTATAAAACACCTAGTATTGCCAAGTTTCTTCTAGAAAAAGGGATTACACCAGTTTTCCCTTACACTAGACCAAGAGGTAAGAAAGATTTTTTACGTCCAAAAGACTTTGTCTATGACGAGCATTTTGATTGTTATCTTTGTCTAGAGAACCAGGTGTTAACTTATCGTACAACTACACGTGAAGGTTATCGAGAGTATAAAAGTAATCCTAAAATTTGTAAGACCTGTCCCTTGTTAGCTATTTGTACAGAAAGTCGCCAGAACCAAAAAGTTGTTGTGCGTCATATTTGGAAAGATGCCCTAGAAGTCTGTGAAGATATTCGCCATCAAAGTGGTATGAAAGAACGGTATCAACACCGGAAAGAAACGATAGAACGGTTATTCGGAACAGCTAAAGAATATCATAACTTACGTTATACCAGAGAAAAAGGAAAGTCCAAAATGGAAGATAAGGTTGGGCTTACTTTAGCGTGTCTAAATATCAAAAAATTGGTAAAAATGATGACAGGAAAGACCTATAATTTTACCCAAATATCTCAATATTATTGGATTATCGGAGAATTAGGTAAGAATATAAAAAAGACAAACATCAAAAACGATGTTTGTCTTTAGAATAATTATTAATTAAGCTTAAATTCTCTACAATTACAAGAAAGGTACTATTACTTATCAAATTATTGCCTCATCGTAGAGAAGAATCTAGATGATGCTTACGTAAAGCATGTAGGTGATAATTTCCTCCCAATTCTGTCCATTCAATATTGTGATAAAACCACCAAATATTGCGATATTCTTGATTACTTTGAACACCCCGAGACTCACTATAAGGTGAATAGCTAATAATTCCCGGAAAATCCTGGTCTGAAACCATAGAATCATTAGTGAAGTACATACAATGATTCAAAAAGTTACCGTCAGAATCTAACTCCAACCAATTAGATTTACAGAGACAATCAAGATTATTTTGACAAACTCCTTCGACCTTCACTGAACTTTCATCTTGTTTATCAGTCATTGCCCGAAATGCTTTTTCTTTCTTTAAAGAACTGATATTTACCAATATAACACCTGTATCAAAACTAAATTTTCCTTGTTTCAATGACATATTACTATCATGCTCTCTCACAGTGGCTACCGGATACTCTCCCATATCCATATCAAAAAGATCATCTAATTTTTTTGTAATAATTACATTTTGTCCGAGGTATAGTACTTTATCTTCCCCTACAAAATCTCCTATCACGGAGTACAAACTTTTAATATCATAAATAATACACTCATGATTCAAATTACCATTATCAGGTATACGACAGTCTACAATCTCCGAGTCAAATTCCTCCAAACGTCTATCCATTAGTTGAAACCACTCACAGGGAAAATCATGATTTACAAGATAAAAGCGGAGTGAGCGATTATGAAAACAAATGGACTTAATAGTCGTTTGAATTTCGTACAGATTGCGAAAGTGGGATACCAAAATAATGGCTTTTTTATTGTCTTTATGCATCGGTGTAAGATAGTTTAATAAATCTCTCTTTTCTTTCATTTGGTAAAAGATATGAGACTTTGGTAACTTCCTATTTTCAATTTCTGAAATAAAGAAATTTAACGAATCCATATAACCTTTTTTATAGGCTCTCAGTGGATATCCCAGAGTCGCCAACATTGATAATCGTTCCTCTTGAATTAAAAGACTCTCATTAAACCAGTCAACCGTCCAATTACGCGATAAACTCTCTCCTCGATGTCGATAAATATAAGATCCTTTATGGATGTAGACTATTTTTTCTGATTTCAAGAAAACTTTCAAATTAAATAAGGCATCTTCCCCCGTCCTTGCCAATGGAAAGTGAAGATCATTAAGAATTTCTTTTCGATAAATTTTTGCCCAAGGAACAATTAAAGCGGCATTTTTCGACTCTCTAGAATCATTTAATAAGTTCATTACTGAATAATTGTCATAAATTTCTTCATAATAGTCATTTGACATATGGAAGTAAAAGTTAGAATCTTCATCATTGAAGCTGGTATAATTTTCAAAAACAATATCTGCTTGATATTCTTCAATTTTTTCATATAAGACTTCAACATAAGTCGGTTCAATCCAATCATCAGAGTCTATAAAAATAATATATTCAGAAGTAGCAAAGTCTAATCCTAAATTACGCGCTTCGGACACGCCTTCATTTTCCTTTTCTAGATAAACAATTCGGTTATCTCGTGCTTCATATTCCTGACAAATGGCACCAGAATTATCCGTCGAACCATCATTCACAATAATGACTTCGAACTGATTAAAAGTCTGTCCTAAAATACTATCCAGACATTGCCTTAAGTATTTTTCTACATTAAAGACTGGCACAATAATGCTAACGAGTTTTTTCATTTATAAATCTCCATCATAACTACAATTAGTTTTTATCTGTATAATCCTTTTTTAATAATGTCACGATTAATTTCATATTCATAAACATTAATACTATCTAAAAATAGGTATTATTCATAAGATTTCATTAACTTCTCACTATACATATTTTCTAATCACTATTTACTCTATTATTACTAGTTACACTTGGTCTATCAATTACTAAGTATTCATTCAAAATTTCTTCAACTGCTATGAGGCGTAAACTATCACATAACCTAGCACTGAAAGTTCCTTGCTCGCAAGTTTTATGACAAACAAAACACTTACTATCATTCATTATTGCATTTTACACTTTTTCCGAAGTCAAAGAAAAATATTACTAATACTCTTTCTGAACAGTACAATTAAAATGTTCGGAAACACTAGAGATATATGGGTAAGTTCATTTTAATAGTAAACTAGAACCGAGCCAAGAAGCTGGTTCCATTGAAATCTAAAAGACGACACGTGTTCCATGAACTTGCTCAAGACCAGGTATGGCAAGAATTTGGTCACGATTAGCCACGGAGATACCACCACCGGCTAAAATCTCCAACTGACCTTCTGCTAGCCCAACCAATTCTGCATAACGTTTCAAGCGCAAGTCTAGAGCAGTCTCGGGAGTCCCAGCACGGGTGAGCAGACGCGTCACACCGTGGTCCTTAAGCCACTGGATTGCACTAGGCTGATCTGCTTTAGGAATCTGGTCAAAGGCCATATGCATGGTGACCTCCAAGCCTCGACTGGCATCTAGTAAGGTCTTAAGAGCTTCTGTATCAAGTTGGTTTTCTGAAGTCAAAGCACCAAGTGCAAAGCCGTCAACACCCAAGTCACGCGCACACTTGATATCTTCTAGCATGATAGCCAATTCTTGCTGGCTATAGACAAAGTCGCCCCCTCGTGGACGGATCATTACAATCACTTTAGCCTGATAATCCTTGGCCAGCTCAACGGCTGCCTTTATGACACCATAAGAAGGTGTCGTGCCTCCAACAGCCAGATTATCACACAACTCCACGCGTTGAGCACCAGCTTTAAAGGCTTTTTCTAAGAGAGTGACATTCTCTGCACAAAATTCATAAATTGGCATACTGAACCTCCTATTAGTTGTAGTGGTAAGGGATTGACTATCAGTTTTTCTTGTTAGTTTTTTGATAACCCCACAACACTAAAGCAAACGACAACAACTGCCACAGCAGTATTCTCACAATCTGCAAACTATCCACATCAGAATTAGAAATCACATGAACTAGATTTGAAGCAAGATTGTTGAAAAGATGATCTCCTAGTCCTAGCCACAAGGAACCTGTCATTTTGTAGAGTAAGGACCATTTGATACTCATCATTCCCGCTAGGATAACATAGCCAATTCCCATAACAATAAGATTTAAGAGTGACGCTTCTCCTTGAAGATAATCTCTTAAGGGCATTACCAAGTGCCATATTCCAAATAGAAAGGCTATAAAGAATAGACTCTTGCGGTAAGAAATCCCTTCAAGAATTTTTGTGAAAAGGCCACGAAAAACTCCTTCTTCCATCCACACATTTATCAGGTTAAACAACACACTTAACATGATAAATAAGATGCCTGCTTGTGATCCTTTTTCGTTTGTTAAGGAAAAACCACTGGCGTAAAAGGATAAGTGAACATTGCCATGAAGAAAAAAGAGGGTAAAACTTTCAATGGCATATGCAAAGATGGAACACACTAAGCCAAAGAGTAGCCCCTTCCCTATACCACTCACGATGCCGTCAGGACTGAAACCAATATCTTTCCATCTTAATTTACAAAAGTTAAGGAGGCCCCACAATAGAAGAATTCCAAAAAGCTTGTGTAAAAAGTTCTCAGATAAGAAAGTTTCATCCGTCCTCATATAGAAGTATTCGAAGAGCCTAGCTAGAGAGCAGATAACAAATATAATTGAACAACTTAAAATAGGGGCTTTCATTAGTCGATTCAGCATGTCTTCCTTCCTAATAAGTCTATTATGAAAGTTCATTTCAATATTTTACTCAGTCCAATTCCTTCTCTAGTTCTTTTAGAAAGGTGATTAAAAATTGATGGCGACTTTCTGCCATTTGCTTAGCAGTATCCGTGTTCATTTCATCTTTTAAGAGGAGCAACTTGTCATGGAAATGTTGGACGGTATCAGTAAGAGGCCTCCCTTTGTGACCACCATAGGAAAAAGTTCGCGCAATTCCTACAGCTCCTATCGCATCCAGGCGGTCTGCATCCTGAACAATCTTGCCTTCTAACGTTTCTGGATGTTTACCACGATTTTTGCTGAAAGAAACAGCATTGATAACCCGACAAATCTGCTCGATTTGTTTTTTAGGAGTACCAATCTCTTCTAGAAAGATGCGAGCATTCGCATTATTCTCTGTATGAAACAATTTATCATCATCAGCATCGTGAAGAAGAGCTGACAAGCCCACTATCTCCAGATCACATGGACCTTCTGCTTGTGCGATTCTCATAGCATTGGTATAGACGCGGAGAGCATGCGCAACATCATGACCATCTGCTCGATCAGCAAATAAGGTTTTAACATACTGCTTAGCAGCAAGAAGTCGTTCTTCGATCATCTTTCTTGTCCTTTGTATAATCTGTGCACAGTTCTATCTATTCATTTGAACTAGTTATGGAGATGCAGTTTACTTAAAAACCATCTTTCGGTGATTACTACTTCTTTTTATGTGGAAAAAGGGGAAGGCCAAGTGTCGCGATCTTCTCAGCTGGGGTCTTCATGCCATCCTTGACCCATTTGGAAATTACTGAAACAATAGCCGAGCTCCAGAAGGAATTAAGGTAGCTACCGGCACCATTTGATGAGCTACCATTTCGTTTTTCCAAAAAATCATAAACAGACTTGGTCAATACTTGCTCAAAATTATAATCAATGGCAAGACTGATGATTTTGGCTTCTTTTTTGACTTCCTTAAGGAGATAAACCCAGACTTGGTAAAGATCCGTCTTGAGATTATAGCCATCCAAAGACTTGGTAATCTTTGCAATACTAGACTCAAAAATAGACTTTAAAATCTCTTCCTTGGACCCATAATTGCGATAAAAGGCAGCACGGGATACACCTGCACGCTCAACCAGTTCTGATATGGTAATCTTTTTCAAGTCTTTTTTCTCCAACAATTGCAGGAGAGAAATTTCGATGGATTCTCGTGTAATTGCCTTGTTTTCTTGGTTAAATCGTTTCAGATTTTCCAAGGATTTCTCTGAGATTTTTCTTTCTGCCATAACATTCACTTTCTATCTGTCACACCCGATGAGATCTACTTTGATAGCAATGCACTTCATGATAAAATTGTAAAAGAAGACAAAACACTTGTCAATGTACATTATGCAGATATGAGGTATAAACCTATGAAATGGAAAATTATTGCGGATTCAGGCTGTGACTACCGTTCTTTAGACAATCTGGCACCAGATACAGAGTTTGTCAGTGTTCCTTTGACTATCCAAGTGGGCGAAACCATTTACAGGGATGATGCCCAACTCAATATTGATCAAATGATGGAGGAGATGTATGCGACTACAACTGCTTCCAAATCTGCTTGTCCAAGTCCTGATGACTACATGAAGTCCTTTGAAGGGGCGGACAATATCGTCGTCGTGACGATTACCGGAACCCTTTCTGGTAGCTATAATAGTGCTGAAATTGCTAAGAAAATTTATCTGGAAGAGCATCCTAATGCCAAAATTCATGTGATTGATAGCCTGTCAGCTGGTGGCGAGGTCGACCTGCTCGTTCGTAAACTCAATCACTTAGTTACTGAAGGCCTTGAGTTTGACCAAGTCCTTGATGCTATCACAGCTTACCAAGCAAAGACGAAGTTGCTCTTTGTTTTAGCCAAAGTTGATAATTTGGTGAAAAATGGTCGTCTAAGTAAACTAGTTGGCACCGTTGTTGGACTCCTCAATATCCGTATGGTCGGTGAAGCTAGCAAAACTGGTACCCTTGAGTTGCTTCAAAAAGCTCGTGGTCATAAGAAAGCTATCAAAGCTGCCTTTGATGAACTGATCAAGGCAGGTTATACAGGTGGACATATTACGATTGCCCACCGCAACAATGACAAATTTATTGAGCAATTTTCTGCATTGATTCGTGAAAAATTTACCCATGCAAGCATCGAAGTCCTTCCTACTTCTGGACTTTGTAGTTTTTATGCCGAAGAAGGCGGACTCCTTATGGGATATGAAATTTAAGAAGACATAGAATAGAGGCTGGACTAGATGTTCAGTCTTTTTTAAATCCTACTCTGTTATTAGATAATCAGTAGAATAAAATTTTATAACTAAAGATTCTCTCTTTTTCTTTACGACAATCTAGCGTAATCGCTTTCATTTTCTTCAACATTTATGGTAAGATGGAAGTGACGCATTAGTGTCATATTCTTATAAATTTAAATCCCCTTATTAAACATGGAGATGCTTTATGAAACAGAAACATTCACATTTTCTAATCCCTGGAATCCTTCTTCTAGGAATCGTTTTGCGGGCTCCGTTCACAACCTTGTCAACTGTCTTATCAGACATTGCTTCTGGTCTAGGAGTTGAGGTCAGTTCTCTCGGTCTCTTGACAAGTCTGCCTCTCTTGACCTTTGCGATATTCTCGCCTTTTGCAGCTAGCTGGGCCAAACGCTTTGGTATCGAAAGACTCTTCCTCGGTGTTTTAATTGTGATGACCCTTGGTTCTGCTCTGCGTACTGTCAATCTCCCTCTTCTTTATGTGGGAACGCTTTTAGTCGGAGCTGGAATTGCCTTTATCAACGTTCTTCTCCCAAGCCTAATTCAGGCTAATGAGCCAAATCAGTTAGGATTCTTAACCACACTCTACATTACAGCCATGGGCTTGTCCACAGCTGTGGCTTCATCGGTAGCCGTTCCAATCACTAAGGCAACCTCATGGCAAGGCTTGGTCTGGGTATTGACAGCAGTCTGTGCCTTGGCTCTTGTGGTTTGGCTCCCCAATGTCCGTCACAATCATTATTTAGAACAAGATACTTCTACTAGCGAAAACTCAGGCAGTTGGTATAAGAGCGGCAAAGTCTGGGCCATCATGTTTTTCGGTGGATTACAGTCACTCTTCTTCTACACCACTATCACTTGGCTTCCAACAATGGCTACTCAAGCCGGTGTCGGCGAAGCCAATGACGGAATTCTAGCTTCCGTTTTCACACTGACAAGTATTCCATTCTCTATGATCGTTCCTAGCCTAATCACTAAACTTTCTGATCGTAACCGCCATTTGATGCTAGTGATTACCGTCCTAGCAGGATTCGTCGGAGTTGCCATGCTCCTAGTCAATACAGACAGCTTTGTGTATTGGTTAGTCCTTAACCTCTTAATCGGAAGTTCTGCTAGTGTCCTATTCCCTTACATGATGGTTGCCTTTTCAATGAAGGCTAGCACCCCTGAAAAAACAGCCCAACTATCAGGCTTAGCCCAAACCGGAGGCTATATCTTTGCGGCCCTTGGACCAGTCCTATTCGGCTCAAGCCAACAACTCTTTAACTCTTGGACCCCTGCTGTTTTAATTCTTCTCGTCTTGACCCTAATCATGGGAATAGCCCTCTATAAAGTTGAAAAAACAGATATTATTTTGTAAGTGAAGAACTAATACAAGAAAATGCCCCACAAGTTGTAGCTTGTGGGGTGATTTTTGTGTGTAATCAATCATTATTCTCCAAAAATGGAACAACCAAGTCAATCCACTCTTGAGGTAGGTAGGCTGATAAATAGCCGTGATTATAACCCTTTGCTTCATACAAAATAGTGTTGGGATGCAACTGCTGAAATAATCTAGCTGATTCCTTAACACAGTTCAATTCTTTTTCACCATAAATATAGAGAACCTGCGCCTTACTTTTGGAAATCCTTCTTTTTAAGTTATAATGCCCCATATAAGTTTTATAGATGGTCACTAATGTTTTGATAGGCATCCTTGACATATCTTCCATTTTGAACTCCTTACTGTAGACTTCTACTAGATCCTTCAATTAAGACTTATCACGTTCAAACTGTAAAAATACCACAACGTATGATTTCAGTATACATCTATATTTTAATAAAACTATGATAAAAAACGCTAAAAATCCGCGTCAGAACAGTGAATGCCACGCAAAGTAGCAAAAATAATGAGAATGCAACCGATACTTGCTTGTGCTGTAATCTTCGTTTATTCTATACTAAAATCAGTCATATTGCTACTTTATGACAAATTACATCATAAAATATAGAGGAGGGCATACAACATGACATTTGCCAAAAAATTAAAATCCATACGTAAACAAGTAGGGATGTCACAAGAACTTTTAGCTGAAAAAATCGGTGTATCAAGACAGGCTGTAACAAAGTGGGAAACAGGTGCTGGAATTCCAGATATCGAAAATATGATATCCATCTCAAACCTATTTAACATCTCTATCGATGAGCTAATCTGTAATGAAAGAACTAGTCTTAAGACAAGCGAATATCTTTTTGAGAGTATCACAGAGTATGATATTGATAAGATCAAGAGCTATGATATGAAATTTGGAGGCTCAGAAAAGTTTGTATTGTCCGGATACAAGGGAGAAAAGATTCGAGTTCGTCTGGTATCCAATCTTCTTTCTACACTTCAAAATGATTTTAAAGTAAAAATTGATGATAGTAGAAAAAGAATTGACCTAGATGTAAAACGTTACAATGGTGTAACAGAGGCAACGGCTAAAGAAACGGTCAGTATCTTTGTGCAAATCCCAACTCGCTATATTAGTCACATTGAATGTGCGGTTCGTGCAGAGTCTGTAGAAATTCACTCCCTAGAATGTGACAATATCGAACTTGACCTTAAAACATCTCGTATTACCCTAGAAGATATTTCAGGTAAAGTAAAAATAAACTGTAATCTTGATATGGAAGTATTATGTCATTCATTAAACGGTGAAATTGACATTAATCAGATTTCAGCAACATCCAGAATTCGTATTCCTGAAAACAGCCTATTTACTGCTGTTGCTAAAGGGATTGGAACAAACATTTATTATGAAAAAAATGGGCAAAAAACTGAACCATTCGATTCACCTGATTCAGATAATATAATTGAATTGAATGGAATTAAGAGTGAACTGGTTATCTATACAGCCGAAGAAAGAGGATAACTAAATGAATGTAAATTATTTAAAAAGATACATCATCAGTTCTTATGTCCTTGTTTGGGCACTCATTATTTTTGTAGCAGCTCCTGCAAGTTTAGTATTTAAGGTTCCACCTGTTATCATGTGGATTGTACGAAATATCGTCGCATGGTCTCCATCATACCTTCTTTTATTTGGATGGAAGTATTTCAGGACTGATGAGAAAAGAACAACTTTCCTTAAGCGGTGTTTCTCTGCTAAAGTGTCGTTACTCCCACTGCTATCTTCATTTGGTCTTACATTTGGGCTCAGTATTTTATCACTCTTCCTCTACTCACTTATGACCAAAAAAACAATGTTCTCCTACATCAATCTAGGAACCGTATCATTGCCACTAAGTATTTTCTTATCATTTACATCAGGTCCGACTGGAGAAGAATTAGGGTGGCGTGGTTATATGAGAGAAGAATTTAATAAAAAATATCATTTTTTAAAATCCTCTATTTACCAAGGCCTAGTCTGGTGTTTCTGGCATACACTTCTGTGGGTTGTTGATTCAAAATTTACGGACTGGCGGGCCATTCCTTATATTATTGCTAACATAGTTGTGATTACATCTATTACTATTTGTATGAATATTATTTTGGAAAAATATAATAATCTGATTTATTCTATTTTCATGCATTTTGGCTTTAATATCGTTTATGTATTTTTGGATGCCGATATCGGATTTTTTATCATTTTGACCTTGCTATACCTGCTCATCACACCGATTGCAATGCATATACGAAATAGAACTGTGAACAGATTATAATGGGGATAAGCTTTCATTAACTGTACAAAATTTTGAGTTTAAATATTCTCCTACAAATTGCCTGTCTAACTGGTTGAAAATATAAAAAAGCGAGATAGATCATAAAATCAAATGAAGAGAACATCAACAAAAAATCATCTGTTGGTGTTCTCTTCATTTTTAGATTTCTGAAAAAACCTCTTATCCATGTATCAGTAGATACCCTTTATCTCTATTTTTCATGAACATTGTCTTATAAACCGCAGATTACAGTCCTAATATATATGGAGAAATACAACTTTTCTAAATCAACTTATATTCATACCACTCTTCATCTACTATCTGAAATCCCAAAGCCAAAAACATTCTTTGACTTTGAGTATTAAAAGGATAAATTTGAGCAGTTACCTTAACCATTTCTTTCTCTTTGGCTAACTGTATCATTTCAGAAATACATCGTCTTCCGATCTGTAAATTCTGATACTCTTTGCTGATCACTATAGAAAGCTCTGAATTATCTTGAAGTGTCACATCTCCAACTAACACTCCTTTATATTGGATATAATAGCATGAACCATGTGAAGTTAGGTAATCATACATTTTATGAAGTTTTGTTAGACTGTAAATCTGATCAGTATTATCCACTTGTTTGCAAATCTCACTATCTTGATACCAAAGAAGGGAAATGTCATCATTCCTATAATAAGGAATAAGCGTTATCTGATCGTCTACTATTCTATTCATCTTAATTTTTCCTTATTTCTTCTTTAAAAAAGGCTCAACCAAATCAACCCACTCTTGAGGCAGATAAGCTGATAAATAGCCATGATGATAGCCCTTTGCTTCATACAAAATCGTATTTGGATGTAGCTGCTGAAATAATTTCGCCGATGCTTTCACACAGTTTAATTCTTTTTCACCATAGATATATAAAACCTGAGCTTTGCTAGCAGAAATCATATCTTTCAGCTTGTAACGCCCCATATAGTTTTTGTAAATGGTCACCATTGTTTTGACAGGCGTCCTTGGCAGATCCTCCAAATAATAAGCTTTTATTTCCTCTGGATAAGCCAGTTTAGGATAGAGTTTGTTCATCATGCTTAACTGAAGTTTGCAAGAGAATTTATTGAACATCAGTTTACCAAATAGAGACACTAGAAAGATGCTGATTTTAGCTAACCTTGGTTGAGGAATACAGAGGCTTCCGTCTATGATGGCCTTCTCAGCAATTTCACTGTCTAAAGACAAAAGCTCCATAGCAATTTGGCCACCAAGTGAAACACCACCGATTGCAAACAATTTCCCACCACAGTTTGATTTGATATAGTCTAGAATCTCCAAAGCAGAATCTTCAGTAGAAACATAATCAAGTTGATATTCCTCGCCGTGGCCATTCAAAGTGGGTAGAATAACACGGTATTCTTCTGACAAGCTTCGTGCTTGACGAAGATAACTCCACCAAGAACTACCACCACCATGTATCAGTAAGATAGGAGGCAAATTCTTATCACCAAATTCATGGAATTTCATGTTTAAACTCCTTACATTAGGACTTTCACTAGCTACATCCTTGTTTAATCAGCTCGTACAAGCAAAGCTACACACTCCACGTGTGGAGTTAGTCAACATCTATATTATATAACGAAAGGGATAGCCAAAAATGTATTATTAGCAAAGTTAAACATAATATCTCCAATTCTGGAGATTCCTTTACTACTAACCAAATACAGTATATTCTTTTTTTCCATTCTTTTCACAATATTCCTCAACTATTTTAAAGGTCAATTGATATTATAAATATAAGCCCTTTTCCACACTTTCCTTAACCAACTCTTCAGTCAGTTTCCATAACTCTTTAGATTCATCTTTTATAAATTTTTTCTTTTCTAATACCATGTCTGAACTAATATTATCTGGATTATAATTTAATTCTGACACTTCTAAGTGATTTATAAGTGGTACCAATGCGTCAATAACTCTTGCATATCTTGCCTCAGCACTCTGCCCTTTTTCAAATTCCAACCAAGAATTTTTCATATTCAAATATTTTTCTTCTGGAAGGATGCTCATTGTTTTTTCTATAGATTGTAGCTCTCTATCATGAGAATGAACTTTATTTTTATCATCAAACACCCAAGTATCTCCGGCATAAATCTCACCAAGATCATGAATCAATAACATAGAAATGACCTTTTCCATATCCAATTTTTCAGGATAATAATCTTGAAGAACCATCGCAGCTATTGCACCCTGCCAAGAATGCTCGGCACTATTTTCAAATCTTCCATCAAGGGTTCTATTAAATCTTGTTACTGACTTCAATTTCTCTATTTCTTTAATAAAATTAACTGTATTATTCAAATTACTCATTGCTGCTGTAACCTCCCTAATATTTATTTTCCCTTAAATTCTTCGATCAATGTATTTGAGTATGCTACCAAAAATTATGTTTTTCATCAATCATTTTCCTTATTTTTTTAAAAAAAACAAAGAAAACAGTTCAATATTTTAGCTAAATCCGTATTTTAGTTATTTTATTCGAGTATAACATTAATTTATTTATAAAAAATAGTCTACAATCTATTCCCACAGACACCTTAATATTTTTTATCATTTTGACCCCCATGAGTATGTGGAAATAAATTTTAGATTGATACGAAATTATTTCAACTACCTCATTTCAAATAGTTAAACAGATACTTCTCTTCAAAATACAAAAAAGGCTTGAAATCAAGCCTTTTGTAAACTCTAAAACGGTGGGGGTTATCCCTTTCTCTCCAGCAGTCCTACTACCTCCACATGATGCGTCTGCGGAAACAGATCCACCGGCTGGACTTTCTTCAATTCATAGCCCAATTCTTGATAGAGTTTGATATCACGCGCCATGGTTGCTGGGTTACATGAGACATAAGTAATCTTCTCAGGTTGCATGGCGACGCTGGCTTTGATGAAGCTTTCCGTCAAGCCCTTGCGTGGTGGATCTACAATGATGACATCTGGTTTGATGCCATCCTTGCTCCACTTGGCCATGGCATTTTCAGCTGAGTCAGCCACATAGTGGGCGTTAGTAATGCCGTTTCGTTCTGCATTTTTCTTAGCATCTTCGACGGCTGTTTCGATGACTTCAACGCCGTAGACTTCCTTGACCTGTTTGGCGAATGACAAACCGATTGTCCCGATACCTGAGTAGGCATCAATAACAATGCTGTCGCTGTTTAGGTCTGAGAAGTCAATGGCTGTTTGATAGAGTTTTTCAGCCATCTCAGTGTTAACCTGATAGAAAGACTGGGCAGAAATTTCATAGTCATTACCCAACATACTGTCTGTAATGGTATCTTGACCAAAAAGGGTACGGAACTCCTTACCAAAGATGGCGTTAGTGTTCTTATCGTTGATGTTTTGGATGATAGAAACGACATTTGGGAAGGCTTCCGTAATCTTAGCAATGATTTGGTCAATACGGAAAATTTTTGGTCTAGTCGTTACAAAGACCAACATCATCTGACCTGAATAATGGCCTCGACGAACCACCAAGTGACGAATCAAACCTGTCTGCTCCTTCTCATCATAAGGTTTGAGGTCATAGCGACGAAGTAGGTCACGAACAAAGACGATGAGTTTATCAATCTCCTTGTCTTGGATAAGGAAATCCTCGATTGGAATCAAGTCGTGCGAATTCTTGCGGTAGAAGCCTGTTTCAAGCTGACCTTTAACACGGCGAACGGGCACCTGCGCCTTATTACGGTAGGCATAAGGTGTTTCCATACCTAGTGTTTCAGCGACTTCTACGTCTGAGATACCAGCTGTCTTATAGAGGTTATCGACGACTTGTTTACGCTTGAACTTGAGCTGCTCCTCGTAAGTCATATGTCCAAAATCAGCAATCCCTGAACGGAGATAGGTCGTATCAATGTCCTGATTACGGTTTGGTGAAAGGGTCACATACTCCTCAACCTTACCAAAGCCGATATTTTTCTTGAGCTTAAGCACGCGCATCTTGATGACTTCACCTGGTAGGGCGTTATCCACAAAAAAGACAAAGCCGTCCACCTTAGCGACACCCGCTCCTTCATGTGTCAAATCGACAATTTCAACTTCTACAATATCGTTTTTATTTAACATAATTCAACTTTCTTTACTCTGATAGGCCTCTAAGGTTTCCTAAAAAGCCACTTACTACCCTCCATTATAGCACATATAAATCAAATTTATGGCTGGCCATAAATATTATAGATTTTTCAGAAAAGTCAAACGGTGCTATCATAGGTCCATGACAAAAAAATAAACGACTCAGCTACTCGGCTAGATGTCGTTTCTATCTAAAGGAGAATAATCATGCCAGATATTACCATTCATACAATCGAAACTGCACCAGAAGAAGTCAAAGACGTCCTTCAAACAGTCAAAGATGCCAATGGGGGATTCATTCCAAACTTGATTGGTCTCCTTGCTAATGCGCCAACTGCGCTTGAAACTTACCGCACTGTCGGTGAAATCAACCGTCGCAATTCATTGACACCAACTGAACGTGAGGTTGTTCAAATTACAGCTGCTGTTACTAACGGCTGCGCCTTCTGTGTGGCAGGTCACACAGCCTTTTCAATCAAGCAAATCCAAATGACACCACAACTTTTGGAAGCCCTTCGTAACCGTACACCAATCGAAGACGATCCAAAACTTGATACCCTTGCCAAATTCACTATTGCCGTGATTAATACCAAAGGTGCTGTCGGTGACGAAGCCTACAATGACTTCTTGGAAGCTGGCTACACTGCACAAAATGCCCTTGACGTTATCTTGGGTGTCAGCCTTGCTAGCTTGTGTAACTATGCTAACAATCTCGCACAAACACCGATTAACCCTGAACTTCAAGAATACGCTTAATGTAAAGATAAACTGATAAACTAGAGGAGGACCTAAGCCTATGTCATATTTTTCAAAAGAATTCCTTACTTGGTTAGACACCAATGCTGATCTCATCGACCAAGAATCTGGTCCAATTGCAGACCAGCTTCTTGAAAAAATCGCTGAAAACGATGTCTTTAAAATCGGCGTACCTGCTGAGTTTGATGGTCTAGGTGGTGGACCTACTCAAGTTGTTGATGTGCTTAATGAATTGGCACAACATTCTTTGACAGCTTCTTTCATTTCTTGGGGGCACCGTACCTTCATCGACTATATCCTAGCCAGTGACAATGCTTACCCTCGTGAAACCTGGTTGAAAGAATTATATACGGGTGAGCGTGCAGGTGGAACTGGTTTGTCAAATGCGGTCAAATTCTTGTCTGAAATTGAAGAATTGAATGTGACCCTCAGCCAAGAAGGTGATGACTACTATCTTGATGGTCGTTTGCCTTGGGTGACTAACCTACGTTCTGATAAATTCGCTGCTCTCTTTGCTGCTGACTTTAAAGACGGTAGCCAACCTTGGATTATCACTATTCCATCTGAAGCTGAAGGCCTCAGCCGTTCTGAAGATTTGGAATTTGTTTCCCTTCAAGGTGCTAACACTGCCTCTCTTACTTTTGATCACGTTAAGTTAGATCCTAATTGGGTCCTTTCAAAAGAGGGTACAGACTATATTGCTAAAACACGTCCGAACTTCCTTGGCTTCCAGTTTGGTCTTGCCTTTGGTTTGGCACAACGTTCTCTTGATGAGGTTGAAGCTAGTCTAAACAGTAACCGTAGCGTTCTTCGTGAGGAATTTGAAGCAACACGTGGAAATCTTCTTGCTATTCAAGACCAACTCTTTGCGGGTCTTAATGATGCTAATTATTTCATTGAAAAACCACGTGAACTTTTCCAATTGCGTATCGATATTGTCGACGTCGTAGCCAACAGCCTGCTCCTCGAACTTCAGGCTAGTGGTGGTCGTGGCTATTTGAAAGAATCAGAGTCAAGCTTTATCCGTCGTTGGAATGAAGGCGTCTTCCTTCCAATTGTATCTCCGAGTGCGGTACAGCTTCGTCACATTCTTGCAGCTAGCTAGAAAGGCCGGTAGACCAATGAAGGTATTTTTTAAGAAAATTCCCTTGGCCCTATCTAGTCTAGTTCTTGCCCTCTTTAGTTTATCCAATCAAATAAACCACTATGCCCTGATTGCTCAGGGCATTTGGCTTCTGGCAAGTATAGGTTTTATGCTTATACTAGGACGCTTGATTCTTGGCTTTGAACAAATAAGGGAAGATTTGCACAATCCAGTCATTGCTTCGGCCTTTGCTAGCTACTTTATGGCTGCCTTTCTCTTTGCCAGCCGCCTTCCACTAGCTCAAATAGGCTTAAGTGTGACTTGGGTTGGGCTCCTTGGACTTTATATTGCCTATATTATTTTTTTCAGTCTGCGTTTTATGCGCCCACTATCTTTGAACCAAGTCTTTCCAAGCTGGTTCGTGATCTACGTTGGACCTGCTATCAGTCTTGTGACAGTACCAGCTAGTGTTCCAACTAGCATCAAGGGACTTATTCTGGGAGTAACGGCATTAGCGACTCTGGCCCTCTTTCCACTTGTTTTGTGGAGAATGAGACAGATAGCCATTCCTCACCTCTATCGACCTATACTTGCTATTTTAGCAGCACCTCTGGCCCTTCTCATTACCAGCTCAATCAAGAGTAATCAAAGACCTGCAACTATTATTTTACTTGCCCTACTCTTATTCTCGCAAGCATTCTTTTTCTATGCTCTTGATCTCTTCGTAAAACTGGTTAGAAATGGTTTTATGCCACTTTTTGCAGCTTTTAGCTTTCCCTTGGTCAATAGTGTCAATGCTTTTAAGGCGGCCACTACCAGTCTGGGTTTAGTCAATCCGGCTACCCAATTGATTTATAAGGTAGAGTTCGTCATTATTCTTGTTATCATGACCTATTTGCTCTATCATTTTCTAAAACTCTTATACAAGGCGCTTATACAAGCTCTTAATACCAAAAAGGAAGCAGGTTCAGTGTGAACCTGCTTCTTTTCTTATCTAAATCCTAGTTCTTTTAATTTTGCCTGATAAGTGTCAAAATCAATTTCAATCCCTTGACCGCCATACAAATCATAGCTGTCAATCCAATCACCATCCGAAGGAATGGTTTGCGAATTGATACCTTTTTTGAAACTTCCGGCATTTGAAAGTCCCAAGTCCAACATGTCCGTCATACTCATATTGGTTGAGGTCAGTGAGTAAACCTTCCCCAAAGCCTCAGGCCCTTTGAAGAGGCTAAGTGGATTCTTAAGCTGCTTCATGACAGCCTGCATCACTTGTTGCTGGCGCTTGGTACGGCCATAATCTCCCTCGTCATCCTTACGGAAACGGGCATAATTCAGAAGGGTACGGCCATCCATATCTTGCTTACCAACTTTTATGGTTTGATTTGGCACGTGACCGTTCTTGTCCATCTTCAAATCATCTGGAACTTGAACCGAAGATACTTTTTTACCATCAATGGTCGCAAACTTCGCATTGATTTCTACACCATTTGGGAAGAGGGTATCAACCCCTGTCGCAAAGGTTTCAAAGTCAACCATGGCATAGTACTTGATATCAATATCAAAGTTTCGTTTGAGCGTCTCACGCATGAGCTCTGCCCCTTGATGATTATTTTGCTCACCAATATTGAAGGCCGTATTGAGTTTCAAATCCTGAGAATAGTCAGATTCTGAGGCCCCCTTGATATTGACCAGGGTGTCTCGCATAAAGCTAACCATCTTAACCTTACCTTCTTTATTGCCCACATTGACCACCATAATAGAGTCCGTTCTGGCATCGGTAGATTTTTGGCTAACACGTTGGTCAGAACCTAGAATAAGGATATTAACCCCATCCTTGGTATCTTTACCATTAAAGGTCTCAACTATGGCAGGCTGGTAGGATTTACCATTATTACCCGTGGCAGAAAGGTCTGTTCCCTTGTAAAATTGATAAGCCATGGCTATCACTAGGAACACAACTCCAAGACTCAAGCAACTAAGTACTAGCTTGACAACCTTCTTAAGCCTTCTCTTTTTCTTTGGCCTCTTCTTCTGGGCTCCTTGCGACTTGAACTTTGGAGCCGACGTTGATGATGAAGGGGCTGCTTGTCTTTGAACCTTTTTACGTTTAGGTTTACTTTGAGCAACTTCCTCTCGATAGATGGGTAGCCCTTCCTCAGTTAACTGATTAACATCCTCATAATCACGCTCTTGATAGTAGTCAGAACGATTGTCATAAGGCTGGTCCCACGCTACTTGATAGTCCTCTCTTTGCGCTTGATACCTCCGCTCAGCTTCATAGGCATCTAACTTTCCTTGGAGATAATTGAATTCTGAAGCCTGATGTCCATTCAGGTGAGCAAGATTTTTTAAAAGATAGCTGTAACGTAACCGTTCATGATGTGTAAACGGCCCATTGTTAGATTTGGTCATAAGATTTCCCTTTAAATTTCATAGACTTGGTAAGCACCCAAGATTTTATATCCAATTCCAACTGCAGTTAGCTCTTCAAGAGCGAACTGAGCCAACTTTTCCTTTGTATAATCACAATCAATAATGAAGAAATACTCGCCAAGTACCGTCTTCAACGGACGACTTTCAATCTTGGTCAAGTCAATGCCTCGCCAGGCAAAGGTCGATAGGGCCTTGTAAAGTGCCCCTGGCATATTGTCAGGCAGGGTCAAGGCCAGCGTTAATTTACAATCAATCTGATTGAGCGGAATCTCAGGAACAGTGTTTCCTAGCACCCAAAAGCGGGTATAATTCTTTTCAATCTCCTGGATATCCTTAGCCAATATTTGAAGACCGTATTCCTTAACAGCTGCGTGAGGAGCGATTGCCGCATAAGGCTGGTCTGGATTATCAGCGACAAAACGAGCCGCAAAGGCTGTACTTGCTGTTGTCTCAATCTTGGCATGTGGAAAATGCTGTTTAATATACTTTTTCCCTTGAGCAATAGCCTGTGGGTGTGAAAAGATTTTCTCAATTTTCTCATGATGTTTAGTCGCCATCAACTGCTGCTTGATAGGCTGAACAATCTCTGCCACAGCACGAATATCAGCCTGATGGAAGAGATAGTCTAAACTCTCATGAACAGAGCCCTCAATGGAATTTTCTACTGGAATGACCGCGTAATCCACACGTCCCTCTTCATAAGACTTGATAACCTCAGTAATGGTGCCTAATGAAACCAATTCTGCCTCAGGAAAAGCCTTTAAGGCTGCATTATGTGTAAACGACCCACTTGGGCCCAAATAACCTACATACATTTGATAAACCTTGCTACTTCTTCTGGCGTTCGGTTATCAACTGTGACAACCAAATCTGCTAAATCTTGATAGAGTGCCATTCGACCGTCATAAATAACCTTAAAATCCTCTTTTGAATGATTGAGAAAGACTGGACGTTGATTTTTGGTATCCTTTTGAATGCGATCATAGACCACATCGAAAGAAGCATGGAGCCAAACGTTATGCTTACGATTTTTGGCCAAGAGCTGACGATTATGCTCCGTTACAACGACACCACCTCCAGTAGAGATGATGACATCATCTCCCTCTTGGAGAAGTTCTTCCAAAGTCTCAGACTCAATCTGACGAAAGGCTGCCTCACCTTCTTTTGCAAAAAAATCAGCAATGGACATGCCGATTTTCTCCTCGATGACCTGATCCATATCCACGAAACGACCATCCAGGTATGGAGCGACGGAACTCTTACCAACTCCCATAAAGCCCAATAAAACTTTAGCCATTGAGCAATCCTTCCAAGTCACTAAAGAAGCTTGGGTAACTTGTATTGATAGCTTCCGCACGTTGCAAGTCAACCTCACCGTCTTGAACCATGAGGGCAGCAATAGCTGTCATCATACCAATACGGTGGTCTCCAAAGGTATTGACCTCTGCCCCATGAAGAGCCGTCTTACCAGTGATAATCATACCATCCTCTGTTGGAACAATATCAGCCCCCATAGCATTCAAGGCATCTGCCACCACCTGAATACGGTCGGTCTCTTTGACCTTGAGTTCTTCAGCATCACGAATCACAGTCTTACCTTGGGCTTGTGTCGCCAAGAGTGTGATAATCGGAAGTTCATCAATCAAACGTGGAATGATATCTCCACCAATTTCAGTTCCTTTAAGTTCTGAAGTTTCAACCGTAATGGTCGCAGATTTGGCAACTTGGTCAATATCTGAAAGGGTAATTTTACCACCCATATCTTTGATCACATCAATGATACCCGTACGTGTCTCGTTGATGCCGACATTTTCCAAGACAATCTTAGAGTTAGGCACCACGAGTCCCGCTACCAACCAAAAGGCAGCTGAAGAAATGTCACCTGGAACCACGACTTCTTGAGCAGTAAAGCTTTGGCCACCAGAAATACGAATTTCCTTACCATCTACTTGAAGCTGACCACCAAACTGCTGAATCATATCCTCTGTATGATTACGTGTTTTTTCCTTTTCAATGATGACAGATTCGCCATCAGCTTGAAGAGCTGCAAAAATAAGGGCAGATTTTACCTGAGCAGAGGCCACAGGCAATTGGTAATGAATAGGTTTAAGGGACTTGCTACCGTGCATTTTCAATGGTGGCAAATCACGGTCTGTTTGACCAGAAACCTCTACACCCATCTGACGCAATGGAATGGTCACACGGTCCATCGGACGTTTTGAAAGGGAATCATCTCCAAACATCTCTACATCGAAATCTTGACCTGCAAGTACACCTGAAATCAATCGAATCGATGTCCCAGAGTTACCCATATCCAATTTGTTTTGAGGAGCCTTGAGACCATCAAAACCAACACCGTGAATGCGTACCACATCACCATCATCCTCGATAGTCACACCCAAATCACGGAAGACCTGCATAGTTGAGAGGACATCCTCACCTCGTAAAATATCACGAACAGTTGTCACACCTTTGGCAAGACTTCCGAACATGATAGAACGGTGACTGATTGACTTGTCACCAGGGATGCGCAAGCTGCCATGAAGACCTTGAGCCTTGGTTTCTAGTTTCATAGGTTACTCCTGAAAATTTTATAGTTACTCTCATTATACCATAATTGAAAGTCCAACCATAGACTGAATTGTCAAAATATTCACTCTCTAGTATTGACATACTTTTCTTTCAGAAAGGCAACTGCTTCTTGAACACGGTTCCGAATCAAGTTAGCAGACTCCTCCAAAAGACGATTTTCTTCAGCAGACAAAAACAAGTGAACGGGAGCAGCCACCCCTTGACGTCCTAAAATAACTGGATAGCCAAGATAGGTTTGATAGGCTTCTTGATAGCTTGATACTGCCACTTCTTCTTGAGCATCCGAAAGGATAATAGTTACCAAACGAAGAGCCGCACTGGCAATGCCGTAAGACGTATAGCCCTTACCATAAAAGACCTTGTGACCACCCTTCATAGAAGCCATAAACAGATTTTGCCGCTCTTCTTCGCTGGTCAATTCTGTAATGTCTTGACCTTTAACCTTGACCTGACTCCAGGCAGTAAATTGGGAATTCCCATGTTCGCCAAGATTGTAGCCGGATACTGATTTTGGATTGACTGACAAATCATCTCCTACCGCCGCCTTCATTCTCGCCGTATCGAGTAGAGTCCCTGTCCCAATCACACGTTCTCTTGGCCAGCCTGTGAATTCCTGATAGAGGGCTGATACGGCATCTACAGGATTCGAGATAACCAAAAGTATGCCTTTAAAATCCAATTTTTTAAGTTCCTGAGAAACCTGATAAACAGCTTCTCGAGTAAATGGAAATTCAGCAAATCGGTCCTCACCAGCATTGTGCTGTAACTGAATATTGCCAAGAGATGAAATAATCACATCAGCATCTTCAAGTGCCGCATAATCATTGACAACAATGTTTGCATAGCTAGGTAGATTTGCCATGGCATCCTTAAAATCCTGGGCATCTGCCTCGGCCTTCTTTTCATTGATATCTATAAAGACATAGCTATCGGCCAAGCCTTGAGCAATGGCCCCATGAGCTACTGCAGCTCCAACATTTCCCATACCAATAATTCCAATCTTACGACTCATCATTTTCCTCCTTTAATATTTCTCGCTTCTTCCTTGGACACTCTCTTTTGAAAGCAGAAAAGGGCCTGTCAATTGACACACCCTCTCTGATTAACTATTCAATTCTTGCAAAGGTTTGAAGATGATACGTTCAATATCATTCAAATAAACAGACAAACCTTGTTGTGCAGCCAAGTATTCTTTCAAAAGGGCATTAGCTTCTACTTTTTGACCCAATTCTTGAACAGCTGCTTGTTCTTCTGCTGTTGGCATTGTACCAGCTTGCATTTTAGCATAGAAATCCTCTTGGAAATCAGTAAACTCTTTGAAAAGAGCGCTAGCCTCAGCATCAGCTGCAATCGCTTCTTTTTTCTCTACCAAAGTTTTGTACTCAGGAAGGGCACGAATGCCACGTTCCAACTCATTTGCTAAATCATAAATATTTGTCATTTTATTCTCCTAGGCAATCACCACATGATAATCCGTATTGGCTTCAATAACAGTCTTAGCATGTGTGCGATCTTTTTCATTTTTAAAAGTAATTTGTAGGATACCGTGAATATCCTCACGATTTTCCTCATTAATACGAAGGTTAACCAAAGACGTTCCTCGTAACAATTCCATAATGCTAAGGATAACGTCTTCCCGGTCAGGCACATCCACGAAAATATCGAAGGCACTTTCCACGCCACCCTTTTTGTGAATTTCCATCTCTTTACGTTTCTTACGACCGTTGTCAAAGAACTCCCAAATGGCATTCTCATCTTCAGCCTTTATCAAGTCGGCCACATGGTCCAAACGTTTTTTGAAATCTTCAATACGATCCAAAACAGCTGGCCCATTGGTCATGAGAATGGAAGCCCACATGCCAGGTTCACTTTCTGCAATACGGGTCATATCTCGGAAGCCCCCAGCCGCAAAGTGATTGGTCATCTCGTGAGCCTGCGCGTAGTCAGCAGCTTGCTCCATAAGACCAGAAGCCAAAAGATGTGGAAAATGACTGATTTGACTGGTTACACGGTCATGTTCAGCCGCATCAATCTCCACAAATCGTGACTTAAGCCCTGACAAGATGTCCTTAAGTTCAGGGATAGTTGTCTCTCTTGTTAGACTCGTCGGTGTGAAAATATAATAGGCATTTTCGAAAAGTGTCACGTCAGCTGCAATAGCCCCTGATTTATGGGAACCAGCCATAGGGTGAGAACCCACAAACTGAACATTTTTACCAGTTAGGTAACGTTCAGCTGCCTCAACGATATCCAACTTAGTAGACCCTGCGTCTGTGATGATGACATCATCTTTGAGATCCAGGTCAGCCAACTCCTTCAAGTAGGCCACCGTTTGCTTAATTGGCACTGCAAGGACAATAACATCCGCGAGGGGAGCAAATTCTTTGAAATCACTTGTTGCACGGTCAACGATGCCACGCTCAAGTGCAATATTTCGAGAATAGTCAGAGCGATTATATCCAAGAATCTCATAATCAGGGTGGTCCCTTTTAATCCCTAAGGCCAAGGAGCCACCAATCAAGCCCAATCCTGCGATATAAATAGTTTTCTTACTCATTACTACTCCCATCTATTGTCTGATGCTGCTTAAAAGTTTTTCACATAGTCACGGTGACGTGCTACCGCTTCTTTCAATTCTTCCATGTTATCAGAAGAGAATTTGTCCAAGATTTCATTGGCTACGACTGTAGCAACTACGGATTCCATAACGACACCCGCTGCAGGCAAGGCCGTTGGATCTGAACGCTCAACTGTTGCCTTGTAAGGTTCATGTGTTTCGATATCTACTGACATCAATGGCTTGTAAAGGGTTGGAATAGGTTTCATAACCCCACGAACCACAATCGGTTGCCCGTTGGTCATACCACCTTCAAAACCACCAAGGTTGTTAGTGCGACGCGTATAGCCGTCCTCTTCATTCCAGAGAATCTCGTCCATCACTTGAGAGCCCTTGAGGTAGCCATCCTTGAAACCAAGACCAAATTCTACACCCTTGAAGGCATTGATGGATACCACTGCTTGAGCAATCTTAGCATCAAGTTTGGTATCCCATTGGACATAAGAACCAAGGCCAACAGGGACGCCGCCAACAACAGTTTCAACGACACCACCGATTGTGTCTCCCTCTTTTTTGATTTGGTCAATGTAATCTTTAATTTCTTGTTCACGTTCTTGGTTAACGACTGAAATTTCTGATTTTTGGGCCAATTCCTTGATTTGAGCTACTGTCAAATTCTCAGGCACATCAATTTCCTTACCACCAAAGACAACAACATGGTTAGCAATTTCAATATCAAGCTCAGCCAAGATACGTTTAGCAACAGCACCTACTGCCACACGCATGGTTGTTTCACGCGCACTAGAACGCTCCAAGGAATTACGCAAATCATCGAAACGGTATTTCATTCCGCCAACCAAGTCAGCATGTCCTGGACGTGGGTGAGTGATTTTACGTTTGGTTTTCAAACGGTCCTCAATATCTTCCACAGCCATGATATCCAACCATTTTTGATGGTCCTTATTGATAACGTGAAGGGTGATTGGAGCCCCTGTTGTTTTCCCATGACGCACACCAGAAGTGATTTCAACCTTATCAGACTCAATTTTCATACGGCCACCACGCCCATAGCCACCTTGGCGACGTTTCAAATCGCCATTGATATCTTCAGCCATCAAGGGAAGACCTGCTGGAACACCTTCGATAATTGCTGTTAAACGTGGGCCGTGAGACTCACCTGCTGTTAAATATCTCATTTATTTCTCCAAGTACTCTTTCATTTCAACTAAAGGAATTTGATTGATAGCTGCCTTACCAATCTCTGGAACGATAACTGTCTTAATGCTATTACCACGGGCTTTTTTGTCATGTGTGAGAGCTGTATAAAGCTCCTCAACACGCCATGGCTCATAGTCCACTGGCAAGCCAAATTTGACACACATCTCAGCAATTTGGCGTGTAATCCCCTTAGGCATCAGACCTTTTTCCTCAGCAACACGTGAAATCTGAACCATTCCGATAGCCACCGCTTCACCGTGCATGACTTTACCGTAACCAGCTGTTTGTTCAACGGCATGCCCAATCGTATGACCAAAGTTTAGATACATACGGACGCCACCTTCGAACTCGTCTTCAACCACAATTTTACGCTTAACGTTACATGAACGATAAATGATAGTTTCTGAGTTTTCTAGAATACTGTGAACTGAACCATCAATGCTTTCAAGTAAGTGCCAAAGCTCAGGATCGTCAATCAAACCGTATTTGACAACCTCGCCCATACCTTCAATCAATTCGCGTTTACCAAGTGTCTCAAGGACATTAGGGTCAATCAAGACACCATCAGGCTGAGCGAAAGTTCCCACGATATTTTTAGCAAATGGTGTGTTCACACCTGTCTTACCACCAATAGATGAATCCACTTGGGCAGTTAGACTAGTTGGAACCTGAACGAAGTGAATGCCACGCATATAGGTCGAAGCGACAAAGCCTGCCAAATCACCAACAACGCCACCACCAAGAGCAAGAATGCCATCACTACGAGTCATGCCATTCTTAATCAAAAACTCATAAGCCTTATTAACAGTTTTAAGATTTTTACTTGCTTCACCTTCTAGGAAATCAAAAACGACTACCTCAAAACCTTCGTGCTCCAAGCTAAGCTTAACTTTTTCTGCATATAGAGCCCCCACATGATTGTCCGTGATAAGTGCAATCTTTTGTGGTTCCCAAAGTGACTTCACCCATTGACCGACGGTCTTAAGGGCTCCTTTTTCAATAATAATGTCATAAGGGTTATGTGTTAAATTTACCTCTAGTTTCATAGTCGTCCCCTCCTAGCTATTGTAAATATTTTCTAATTCCTGCCAAATGGCGTCTGTTGGCATGTCCTTGCCGGTCCACAATTTAAAGGCACCTGCTGCTTGATGAAGCAACATGCCAAGTCCATTTACAGCCTCGATTCCCTGTTTTCTAGCCAAGGCCAAGAAAGGTGTTTCAAAAGGCTGATAAATGATATCAGCAACCAAGAGTCCCTTAGGAAATTTTGTGTCTGTAGGAATGGGCAAGGATTCGCCATCCATCCCAACACTCGTCGCATTCACCAATAAATCAGCCTGGCCTAGTTCCTCTTGAAAATACTCAAAATCATTTAAAGCATGAAACTCCAATTGGCAAGTTGCCTGTTCAAGTAAGGACTTAAAACTTTCTTTTGCCTTATCCAATGACTGAGGGCGAACGTAGACACTGACTTTTTTTGCATCATCAAGAACTGCCTGCGTCACAATAGCTTTAGCGGCACCACCAGCACCCAAAATCATCAGATGAGCATCCTTAGGGCTAAAGTTCTTTAGACTAGCAAAGAAGCCAAAACCGTCCGTATTATGACCAATCAAATGACCATCACGATTAACAACTGTATTGACGGCACCAATCAGTTGAGCTGCAGGACTAATTTCATCCAAAAAAGGAATGACTGCTTCCTTATATGGCATCGACAAGTTGATACCAAACATGTCGTAACGTCTAATATTTTCAACTGTCTCGGCCAAGTCTGACTCTGGAATCTCCCAGGCCACATAAACACCATTAACTTGTGTCTTATCGAAGGCCGAATTATGAATGAATGGCGAAATAGAGTGCTTGATGGGATTGGCGACAACAGCTGCTAGGCGTGTGTGTCCATCAATCTGCATCTAAAATCTCCCTAATTCTACGCATATCTGCAAGACCAACTTGTCCCGGTGCACTAGCATTGTCAAGACTAGCAAAGGTCCATGATGACCCCACCAAATCCCCCGCAAAACGTGACAAACGACCTAGTTTACCCATTGACATGGTCACAAACTCTTGCTCAGGATTAAAGGCCTTAAAGCCACGTGTGAAGTTCATAAGGTCAATAACATCCTGCTCATGCTTAGGCATAACCGCCACCTTTACCACTCTTGGTGTCAAGTTTGCCATCTCAGATAAAAGTGCCATAAGGTTTTCAGGTGTCTCCTCAAAGTTATGATAAGACAAAACCAAGTTTGAAAATTCGAGCATTTGGTCAAAGACAGCCTTACGTGTGAAATACTCAAAATCAATATAATCTGGCGAATAGATAGCAGCTACATCCTTAATTAGTGCGACGTATTCCGCATCCGTTAACTCAAGCTTGCCACCCTCACGCGTCGTACGGATGGTAAAGACAATCTCAAAGCCTGCGAATTTCTCGAAAATAGCTGGAGCAACCGTTAAGATACTATCCTTATCTAAAAAATCTGCACGCCATTCTATAATGTCTGCCCCCTCAAAACGAGACAGTTCAAGCTCTTGTGCCTCCTCTAAACTAGTTGGCATAATCGGAACTACAATTTTCATTTATTTACCTTTATTGTGTATACTTTCAAATAATTTGATGTTGGATCATTAGGATTGACAGTAAAATCCGCTGGTAATTGTTGCAGGTTAACGAAGTCCGCTGAAACATCTCCCAAGCCCTTACGCAGTTGTTTTTTAAACTGTTGCACGGTCATATTAGCAGCATTGGTACTTGCAATGATTGTCCCATGCTCTGATAAAATATCAAGACTCTGTGCAATTAACTTGTGGTAATCCTTATTTGCTGAGAAGGTGCGTTTCTTATTTCGAGCAAAGCTTGGCGGATCAATGACGATAAGGTCATAAGATAAGCCTTTTTTCTTTGCATATTTGAAATAATCAAAGACATCCATCACGACCAAGCGATGATTGCCCATACTGAAACCATTAGCTTCAAAATGAGCCGTCGATAATTCACGTGAACGCTTAGCCAAATCAACCGATGTCGTTTCAACCGCTCCCCCCATAGCCGCAGCAACTGAAAAAGCTGCCGTATAGGAGAACATATTCAAAACTGATTTACCCAAAGCTAGGCCATTAACTAAACCATCACGCACTTCATGCTGATCAAGGAAAATCCCCGTCATTAGCCCATCATTGAGGAAAACTTCATATGTTACCCCATTTTCTAAAATGGTAAAGGTATCAGCCGCCTCTTGCCCAAAAAGATGGTCTGATTCGAAATCAAGACCCTTGAAGCGGATTTTTTCATAGCCTCCCAAGACCTCAGGAAAGACCGATTGGAAAGCCTCAACAATAACATCCTTCAAGGAATAAACAAAGGCATTGTACCATGAAAAGAGGGCATAATCCCCATATAAATCAATTGTGAGACCACCAAAATCGTCACCATCTTGGTTGAAAAGACGAAAAGCTGTCGTCAACTCATTATCATAATAGGATTGACGTTTGGCCTTAGCCTTTTCAAAAAGTCCTTGAAAATAAGTCACTGTCAATTTTTGTTTTTTAGGGGACAGAAACCATCCTATCCCCTTATTCTGACTTGACAAATAGCCCGTTCCTAAAAAAGCTTTGGACTGGCTATAAAGGTAAACCAACTGATTATTTTCAGTGATATTTGGAAAATCTTCCGCTAAAAGAAGCTGTTTTCCTTGTTTGATTTTTTTCTCCGCAAAGGGACTTACCGTCAATATACTCATGTTACTATTATACCAAAAAAATGCTATTATTTCTGTTTCGTAACTAGATTTTATCAATTATATGTCAAGGAATATCACACTCAATGGCAGTAAATTTTTGAGAGTCATTATCTTATTTGGTATAATGATTAAGATAATATAGAATCAAAGGAAGTATTACTTTGAAAAAAATTAATGAAGCCTTTTGGAAAGGAGTTTCATCAAGACTTGGATTTATCCTCTTGTTACTCTTCTTTTACTGGCTAAAAACCATATTCGCTTATTACGTCAACATTAATCTTGAGTTGGAAAGCAGATATCAGGTTATGCTTTCGCTGATTAACCCTATTCCACTAGGATTAATGCTTCTAGGTTTAGGACTATACTTTAAGAAACGACGTTTCTTTTATAGCATTACCATTGCTATCTATGTCATCCTTAACCTCTTACTTATCGCTAATGTGATTTACTTTGGAGAGTTTACAGACTTCATCACTGTAAATACCATCCTAGCAAGTTCTAGTTCGGCAGCAGGACTAGGAGACTCCGCCAAGAACCTTCTTGAGCCAAGCTATCTCTTCTACCTGATCGATGTACCTTTCTTCATCTATGCTGGTTTCAGGAAGAAGCTTAAGATGGACAGCAAGCCATTTAACAAACGAGCTAGTTTTGCCGTCACTGCACTGTCGACACTCCTTCTCTCAGTTAACCTCTTCTTAGCGGAAGTTAACCGTGGCGAGTTGTTGACACGTGGTTTCTCAAATAACTATATTGTTCGTGCTATGGGGATTCCCTTCTTCACAGCCTATTCTGGTAACTTAACTTATCAGGCCTCACAGGCTCGTTCATCTGCAACAGCTGAGGATATGAAAAAGGTTGAGGCTTACGTTAAGGAGCACTACGCGGCACCTGATCCTAAGTATTACGGAATTGCTAAAGGAAGAAACGTCATCGTTATTCACTTGGAAAGCTTTCAACAGTTCCTCATAGACTACAAGCTCCAAGTAGACGGTAAAGACTATGAGGTTACTCCATTCATCAATTCCATCTACCACTCAAACGAGACGCTAGCCTTTTCAAACTTTTTCCACCAAGTTAAATCAGGGAAAACTTCTGATGCTGAAACCTTGATGGAAACATCTCTCTTTGGACTAAGTACAGGATCATACATGGTAAACTATGGTGGTACCAATACAGCCTATGCGGCACCATCTATCCTAGCTCAAACAGGTGACTATACGTCAGCTGTTTTCCACGGAAACACTGGATCCTTCTGGAATCGTAATAATACCTATAAACAATGGGGGTATAATTACTTCTTTGACTCATCAGCCTTCACTGAAAAAACTGATGAAAACTCCTTCCAGTATGGTCTAAATGACAAGTACATGTTCCCAGATTCCATCAAATATCTGGAACAAATGCAACAACCTTTCTACGTTAAATACCTTACAGTATCTAACCACTACCCATACACTTCACTCTCAGGCGATGAAAAGGAACAAGGTTTCCCACTCGCTGAAACAAAAGACGAAACAGTCAACGGATATTTTGCAACAGCTAACTATCTTGACTCAGCAATCAAAGACTTCTTTGATTACCTTAAGGAAACCGGTCTTTATGACAACTCGATTATTGTCATGTACGGTGACCACTATGGTATCTCTGATACACGAAGCAGCAATCTTGCTGAACTTCTCGGTAAGAACCCTGAAACTTGGTCAAACTATGATAAGGCCATGCTTCAACGTGTTCCTTACATGATTCATATTCCAGGATATACTGGTGGTGGCATCTCTAACACCTTTGGCGGTGAGGTCGATGCCCTTCCAACTCTCCTTCACATTCTTGGTGTTGACACTAGCTCTTATATCCAGATGGGACAAGACCTCCTATCTCCTGATAACAAGCAAATTGTCGCATTTAGAACCTCAGGTCAATATGTTACTCCTCAATACACTAGCTATTCTGGTCGACTCTATAACACTCAAACAGGGGAAGAAATTACCAACCCTGATGAAATGACTAAAAAGGATAACGAAGCCATTCGTAAGGCAGTAGCCACTCAGCTTTCGATGAGTGACGCTGTCCAAACAGGTGATCTCCTTCGTTTCTATACACCAAATGGTTTGAAACCTGTTGATTCCAGCAAAATTTCCTACACGAAACAGATGGATCAACTGAAACAGATCAACAAAAAGCTGAAAGATAAATCAACTAGCCTCTACAAGCAAAAAGGCAATAAATCAACAGCTGATCTATTCAAGACCCCATCTTACAAGGAGCTACATCCTGCTGAATCTGAATCAAGCTCTAGCTCAAGTTCGGGTGAATCAGAGCCAAGCAGCTCTTCAACGGAACAACAATAACCCCTAAAGGCAGTCCAATATGGACTGCTTTTTTAGATTAAAAAAGTTTCAATACCACTTGGCTGCAAAATTGTAACTCTCATCTCACTAGTTACTCTCAAACATATTTCTTGCTAGTTTGCTGTAAGCGTGATTAAATAGGATTTGTAAGAAAACTTATAAAGGAGAACCGATATGAATCCAATGGAATTATTTAACCAAGTAAAAGAAATGATCGAAAAGAAAGATTTCGAAGCTGCTAAAAAGTTTGTCGATGAAAACAAAGATGATTTAGGCGAGTACTTCGACCAAGCTAAATCTCTTGTTTCAGGTAACGAAATGGTCAGTGGAGCTTTAGACAAGATTAAAGGTCTATTCTAAGACTAAATCCCCGCAGTCAATAGGATTGCGGGGATTTTTTATGTCTAGAAGTCCTATTTAGAGACGGTGCCTATCTTAGTCTAAAATTCTTTAGAACAAGCAAAAAAAGAGATTCCCTAAGGAACCTCTTTTTATTCTATATGACTATAGAATTATTTTTTCAAGTTGTAGAATGATTTCAAACCACGATATTCTGTTAGTGCGATTTTAAATGCGTATATAATAGGAAGAAAACCTATTAAATAAGGATATATGCGTGTAAGATATAGTCGGTAAAACTTACATAAAGTTACTAAAGTTTACACTTATTGCCCCTTATTTGCCCCCTTTTTATTAAAAAAAGACTTGGCAGCATGAGCTACCAAGCGACATGAAAAAACAAAAGCATTCGGCACGCAATCGCCTAAAGTACATCTATAGTGTACCTTTATTTAGATTAAATGTCTAACGATTTATCATGAATACACAAAAAAGGCTAGGATACCCCTAGTCTTTTATCGTTCCCAGATTACAACGTCTTTCTGCGATAAGCTCCTCTAGTTCGTTCAAATCCGAACCCGTAGCATGATTTCTGATAAAGCTACGAGCGGACGACCTTTTAGAGAGATAATTTCTATGCTCTCTATTGTTTGCATTCCACTTCTTAGTGGCCTTTGCTTGTGCGTCCATGCGATCTACTCACTTTCCAAATCTAGCGACGAATAATTTATGATATAACTCAATGTCATCGTTAGTGACATCTAACAATTTGCCGTGAGATTTTTTAACATTCACGTATTTTTCAAGTTCTTCGACGTTACGCATGTTGCTGATGTCGTAGCCAGCTGTTAACAAACCGTACAACGCTTTGTGGATTTCTCGCAAATTATCATTTTCCAATTTTTTAGAAAGATTGAACATTTTGCTTGCTGTTGCAGAATTGTTTTTGATCTCGTCTGTGTATCGAGAACCTAAAATTGTTTGACCGTTTTTCATTTTGTTTTACCTCGTTTTATTTTTTTATGCTACTTCTTTGAGTTATCCAATGAAGTCGATTAATTCTTCAAAAGGAACTTGCTCTAAATCTTCATAATCTGTGAAGTCTTTCATGTATCCTTTCAAATCTTCGAGAACTTTTTCTTCAGTAACTTCTTCGTCTCCATCATAAACGCTCTTGTACTCTTCGACTAATTGGTTGATTTGCGATTGTGTTAGTGCCATTTTGTTTCACCTTGAGAACTTCTTTTGTTCTCCCTTTCCTTATCTTCATTTATATTATAGTACATATACTATAAATTGTCAACACTTTTGATAAAGAAATTTAAGTTTTTTTGCAAAATAAAAAAGCCCGACATAAAGTCGAGCAGTTCGAGAAATTATCGAAATGATACCAAGTATTCCAAAGAATGTGTTATCACTTATCTATGAAAATCACAAATAAAAAAAGAGCTATGAGATAACCTCGTAGCTCTTTGCCTATGATGGATAACTTAATTATACCAAATAAAAAAAGCCCCAGCAAACGCTGAGGCTCGACCACTACTGCCATGATATCCCTATTGCAGTGTTAGGGGAGGTGATATACTCCTTTTCGTTTTTTAGTTTTCGTGGTCTATTTATTTACATATCTGTGCAATCGTCCAAGTACTGGTCTTCAACCCATTGAGCGCTGTCTGGGTGGTTGATTCGAGACCAGCCGTTTAGTTTCTCATAAACACGGACTCGTGTGCCTGCTGGGAGAAATTCCTTGTCTTGGCTATCGATGCGAGGACCAGCTTCAACGTAGTAGTCAGTGGTAAGAGTGCCTTCATAATAGGGTTTGTCCGACTTCTCTAAACGGGTATTAACATCTAGTTCACGCTCAAATTCGCTTTGGGCTGGTGCTGGAAGAGGTGTTCCACTCTCACGGAAGACAATTTCACGAGGGCGACCGTTTAGATCCCAAATGTAATTATAATCATTTTCAGTCACTCCGTCCATGCCGTAGTTGCAGTGGATAGCCGTGCTATCACTAGTCATAATCAATACGTGGCCAAATGCACCGAGCGAGCTTGAACCGTCACGAGGTGCCCAAATGACAACGTCCCCACGTTGACCATCGAATGTACCATCTACAGCGTCAAACACTTTTGCATAGCCAATTGCCGGTAGTGCTTGTTGAAGTGATTCTGTGTTGTTATTTAAGTTGATTTCGAGTGCATAGCTTACCGCTGATGAGCAGTCAAATTCGATGCGTCCGTCGCCGTCAGCGTCGTTTCCGTAACGGTCACCCATGTCATAATGCACCGGGATTGATTGTAGATGGTGCATACGTGCAATACTTGATTCAATTTTACTCATTTATTTATTCTCCTTCGATTAGTCTTGCTTTGGTTCGTGGTAGTTTAGTGCTTGCTCACTGTCTCCAAGACCTTTAGTCGTTGGGTCTGTGACAATCCCAAGAATTACCAAAATCACAACAAATGTATTTACGCCCTCTTGGATATTATGTGGAATTTCAAGCCCGAATTGTTGCAACATCAAGAAAACTGCTGAAATAAGAGCTACTAGAGTAGCTTTGTTTTGCAAACGTAGTTTAAAATTAATCATTTTTTTCTTCCTCCTCGATGAGATTAAATTTATCCTTATCAATATTTTTCTTGACAAATCTGTCAATAAAGGGAATTTCAACCCCTAGAGCCGATAAGCTAGCTAAAATACTAGCCCCGTATGCTGATAACATAGCGAAAATAAAAGCGTCCATAGCACCGCCTAGATTCATAAAAACCATAAACGGATAGGACACCATTACGATAATCAACATAGCCGTGTGACTGACCAATCCTTTTCGAAACCTACGGCTCGAAAATTCATGGAAAGCCCATGACCTTGAAACGCCCAACACGATATCAGCAACGATAACAAGCATGAGTAGGAACACCCAGAGGTGTTCGTCTATACCATGCTCATAGAAATCTTTGACGACTTCAAATACGCCAAAGATACCATCTGGTTTGTGCATTTAACACTCCTTAAAACATTTATTTAACCCCCATTTTTTAACGCATTACGCCTGTGTAGTATCCGCCAAGATTTCGTCTTCAACTTTATAACGCAAGTCACGCAATGCACGTTCGTCTGTACGCATTTCTTGACGATGTTTAGCGTAGAGTTCGGCGTTAAGAAGATTTTCTTGAACAGTAGAGACTGCATTGGAATCTACGCTAATGAACGTTTGTTTCACAAGGATTGTAGCTCCTTCTTCTTCAACGTTAAATTCTGCATTGATTGTGCGTTGTTTTGTAATTTTAAGTGACATAATATTATTTTTTCCTTTCTTAATTTGGATAATTATCTTCAGTGATGTAAGTGATTGTTCCGTTGTAAACAGCTTTAGCATCGGATTGGTTAGTCAGATTGATATTTCCGTTAGGTAATAGGTGCCACGTTGCTACGCCTACTTGGTTGCCACCGATGTTTTTACTAGCGTTCAAATTCGCTTCAACTGCTGGCCTGAAACCTTCCGGCATTTTCTCATTAAGCTCTTTGTACTCTATCCCACCAAGCGTTGAATAGATCCCACGAACTAAACTACACATTATCGTGTTCCCTTTTCTAACCATATTAGCCTTAACGCCAAAGCCCATATCAACTTCTTTTTTTATTAAAGCCGGTTCGGGCTTTTCTGGTTTAGGCGTGTACTCAATCCATGAGCCGTTAGAGTTAGCCGTTACTGTCCGCTTAAACATACGACCAGATATAGTTGTTAGCGTTTGGTGATATCCAGATAAACTTTCCACGACTTCCAAATAAGCCCCCTCGCCCGATGCGGGATGGTTTCGGTAGTTGCCTAAAATCGAATAAAAACCAGTGGTCCTATAGTCATTCAGATTATCCACCTTACTATCCATAGCAGCACCGTTTGGCTCGGTCAGTTTGTGGTGCTGAATTTGTTTGCGGTTTGAATAAATCAAGCCGTCAACATCCAACGCCCCACGCTCACGGTATTTATTGATGCCGATGCCCTCTTTATCATAAGATATAATGACTCGGTCACCCGTGACTGTAGCTTGGAACGATACACTAGTGAACTTATCTTCTAGTTTACCGACCACGATATAAGAGGTATCGGCTGGGTACGAATTACCGAGATTTGCGTTTGATGCGTTAAACTCTGAAATCTGTGACCAGTTTCCACCAGCTCCACCATTATCGATGGTTTCTGTATCAGAATCGATGTTTCGAGTAGTGAACGTTAGTTTCATTGGGTTTTTCTGAACACCATTAACCACAAGCGGTGCTACTTTAGCAAAACGCTTGATGGTAAGCGTGCTATTTGTTGCACCGCTACGAACAACCTCAAACCTTAACGTTGGACTGAAGTAATTTAAAACAGTGATGGTTGTTTCATAAGGGTCGGATATAATCCCTCGACTATCTTCAACATATCCTCTTAACGTGAATTGTGTATCTTTGTTAACGAATATTTCACGAAAAGTTCCGCTAGGTGCAGAAATCGTGTTATTATTGCCGACGATTTCCATAAAGTAGCCCGTGATAGATGCTCCATACTTTGCTTCGACGTTTTCAAAACGTGCATAGATTTTCGATAAAACGGAAACAAAGTGCCTATCTGATTGAGTGATGTTTCTTGTTAGGGCATTAGCATCGGTTAACGCAATCCTAGAAAACGACGGCTTGATTCTATTCAGTGACAATCCAGCAGTGAACGTTTTCGATTGTGTGTTGATTAGTTTTCCGTCAACATAAGTGTCTAGAAAAATCGTTCCCCAACCGGTCGCTCTGTTAGGAATATCGTTAGCAAAACTTTCTGGGATTATCCACTTGTACGATGTGTCAATATTGTCAGCTAACTTTCCTTCGTGCCCGTACCACGAATATCTAAGTGTGTGTCTAGCTGACGAAACTCTTTTTGTGATAGCGAAATTAATGCTATCTCCCAACACGATATTGCTAGGCACAGTTAAGAGGCTGACGTTCGCTAGCTGGCTTAATGTGATAGCGTAAGGGCCTAGGTTTAAATCGTAAGGACTGTCTGCATTCCCGTATCCGTAGAAATACGCTTTTGCCCCAAAAACGATTTTACCGTTTGTATGTTCGACCGTTATTGTTTTATCAACAATTTGCAATTCTGAGTTCTGTCTTGAAACTTCAAAATAGCTAACGTCGCCAATATATTGGCCAAATGCATCAACATACCACTTACATTGCCGCCTTGAAAATGTACGGTTTGTGTTGAATAAACTCAAGCGAATACGAACAGAACTGCTGTTCGTTTCAACGCTCGTCCCAACTTCATCAATAGTCAACTTGATACGATACCCACGGTCATTATTAGACCAGTATTCTGCCATCTTACTCACCTCCTACATAGCGAATAACATTTCGGTCTGGATTGATGTAATCTTGTTCTTCCCTAAAACGACCAATCTGGATAGTTTTTGAGAAAATACCATTCTCGATGTGAATCACACCTTGTGAAATATACATAACCTCATTACCGGCTGAGAACATTGAAATGCGTCCATTTGGGCTGAACAGCATAGAACTAGAGTTATCGGTTTTACCAATGACAAGCCCTTCGTTTGATGAGGTCATGTAGCTGTCGATGAAGTTCCAGCGCTCTGACATGTCGCTTAGATTGTTTTCTAGCTTAGCCACACGGGCGCTTGCGTCAGCCAAGTTCTTCTCAGCCTGCGCCCGATTAGCGTTATTTGCATTAACGAAATCTTGATAGGCTTTGACCCATTGGTTGAGCGTGTCAAGAGATGCTTTGGCTTCAAGCTCGGCTTGTACCACAGAATTAACTTCGTTGAGCTTATTGAGCTGTGCTTGTGTCAAAACTTGGTCGGCTTTGGAATCGATGTCATCCTGTACATCTTCAATCGCAGGGGTCCAGTCCGTTTTGACTGTTCCTTTTTCGATTTTTACTTCCCAAACAGATTTGCTAGCCGTTTTGTGATATGTATTGACCCGTAGATGATAATTTCCTGTCGGTTTATTCCAAGTAACTAGCGTTCCTGTAGTTCCAGTCTTCAAATCGGATACAATCTGATAATTTTGGTATTTATCATCAATCAACCAAAGTGTCACATTATCGCTTTCGATATTTGGGTTGTGCAAAGCAGTAAAATTACCGTCTGATTTTGCGCTAATAAGATATTTTTGATTTTGCTCTAAGAAGATAGAAGTTTCGGTTTTGTATAAAACATTATTATCAAAATTCGTTGGTTTTCTGTCGGGGTTAAAAGGCCCTTTCGAACCTTTTAAGAGATTCCGACCACCAACTGAAACACTGCCAGCCGTGTCATTCCACGAATAGTCGGCTGGATTAGTGCTATTTGCTTTGTCAAAGTCAGTACATATCCCTAGATATCGCTTAGTGCCGTCTTGCGTAAAACTGAAACCAGTGCGACCATCGGCACTATCGGCATAAGCAAAATGGACGTAAGGTGTTCGTCCGTCTGCTCCTGCTTTACCCGGTATACCATCACGCCCATCGCTACCCTTCCACTTGGACCAGCGATAGTCTTGTGGGTTTCGGCTATCCGTAGTATTGAAATCTTGGTACATGCCGATAAACGCCTTGTCAGTGTCGGTTTGGCTGAAACCACTACCAGAGACCGTGTCAGCGTATGCTATGTGGGTGTACTGTGTTTTACCATCAGCACCCTTAACACCAGGGATACCTTGGTCACCTTTTGGACCTTGTAAGCCTTGTAAACCACGTTCGCCCTGCAATCCTCTGTCACCTTTTGGGCCTGCTGGCCCTGGGTCGCCTTTATCTCCCTTGACACCATTTCGGCCATCGGAGACATTTAAAAAAGTAACCTCTTCCGAAGCTACTTCCTTGTTGTCTACCCAGGCTGAAACCGTTAAGGCTGTCGGTTGGGTAATCTGAGATGCTACCATATCATAGGTCATACCCGCATACTTAATAGCACCATCGATAACGAAACGCCATGTAGCGTTAACCACTCTATTGCCTTGCTTTAAGACGGGTCGAACAGTCGAACGACCAACACCGTTCTTAAACACTGTACCATTCGTTGTCGTGATCTCGACACGGTATGGCAGAGATTTGGAAATAATCTCATCAATGCGTTGTTGCAAACTGCCAGACGGTTTATTGTCCAGCTTTCTGAAATTGGTAAATACAACCGAATTATTTAATGGCATATCAAAGCTGATTACCATTTCAGACACACGAGCTTCAAGGGCTAGACCACCTCTAAAATTATTATTAATAATCTTGACAGTGTCACCTAAATTGATATCCTTGTAGTTTTCAATGAAGCTAGATTGAATATCAACAGTGTAGGTCAATAGTGGGTAAGCGTATTGCTTGATAGTACGCAATGCGTAGCCTTTCAACGCATTGACATCCTTGTACTCGGTTTCAAAGTCCTTGCGTGTCCATCTATCTGTATCACTATCCTTCAATGTAGATGGGTATTTCTCCATAGATAGTGGTGCATAGATCATCGGACTTCCTTTTTTCGAGTAAAACTCTACTTGTCCACGCTCGTTTTTCTCTTCAAATTCGACACTTGTAAGGTTTGCTCCCTCTTGGCCGACAAAATACCCAGCATTGAAAAGTTGGGTTTTATCACTAGCGACTTGAACACCTTTGAGAGCATTTTGGTAATGGAGTACTACGTCACCTCTGGCCTTACCAATACCGTGATGATTGCCATCTGGTTGTTGGTAGATATCGATGATGAATCGCTTTAAAGTGCCATCTCGGTTTAATTCGGTACGGAAAACAAATTCTGCATCGAATTGATTCATCAAACTATGAAGTTGCTCTAGTTTAGTTCCGCCTTGAGAATCAAATGTGATAGTTCTTGTTTTATCAGCAATTTCATTGATACCAATTTCAAGACCGGCAAAACCTAGCAAGTCGAGATTTTGAAGATACCACTCGAGGCTTTTAGCTCCGTTGCTGCTAGTAAGAGGGCGTGAGCTTTCCATAGCTAATTCAAGATTGGTATTGTTACATGTTACTTGGAAACTATCATCATTTTCAACTAACTGCGACACATAGAAAACGTGATAGGTATTATCGTAGTAAAACGACACATACATCTGATCATTGATGTAAGCCACATCATCGTGTAGTTTTCCGTTCACAATTTTAGGAATTGTGAAATCAAACGTACTAGTCGAGTATTCGAGGTATGTGTGCCATTGACTGTTAGAGTAGGGCAGCATGCCAGGAACGTTGTTATTCAAGGCACACACCTTACGCATGTTCTTGTCATGTATCCAAATTTGCATTAAACAAAACGCTCCTTCCAGCTTATTTCAATAGTTGGGTCAGTCCTTGTCCAACTAGACGTGTAGATATCGATTTCAGTTTCACCCGTGCCGATACTAAACGGTTCAGATAAGTAAGTTAACTCGTTAGACGCTGGCAGATTGTCAACAAAGGTTTTGCCTTCCGACATGTCAACTTCCAACACCGAGCCTTTGCCAAATCGGTTAGGAATATCCTCGGTAGCATTGACGAAATCTTTGCGATAACAGAATTTATCGACATACATATGAGTTACAAGCGGACTTTGACCAACTCCGGACAATAGAACACTAACTTTTGCTGACTTACGACCTTTTAAGATAGGCACTTTGTATTTTAAGTAAGAGCCCCACCAGTAAAAAATTAATTCATCGTCTCTACGTGCCATGTCTGACCATCCACGTTGTGCGTTAAACGGATTGTGCTCGTCTAAATGCGTTCCTAGAAAATGCCTACTGTCAATAATTTGATAACTACCTTTGCCATCAGTGGTCATGATGTTGTAATCGCAGCCTAGCCCGTTTTCTTTTTTCTTCGACTCTACACCGTAAAGGAATCGACCCTGGTCATCGGAAACACAAATTTTGAGATAGCCATATTGGCTAGGCAACCCCAACCAAAAAACTTGTCTCCACCAGATATAGTCATTTAACGAACCTCTTTCACCGCTAGAATCAACTGGGATGTCCCATGAAATCGAGCTGCCTTGTAGGAATTTATTCCCATTCCCTCTTGAAGTCAGTGCGATGTTAGGACGATTGAATACATCGACAATGTTTAGCGTCCCGTTCAAATCAGCACTATTGTCGTTGAAAATACCATTGTTTTTTGAGCCACTCGCAAAACCTTTTCTAATGCCGTCTTCATCACGATAGTCCAAAAGGACCTCTGACCGCTTGACATCTTGCATATCAGCTTCATTAGGATTTCCAATCTCATAGCTTTCGCTAGAACTTTTCACAATCCCAACCCAACCATTATCTGAGTTAAATTTTAGCTTAATATCTGGGTAGGTTTCAGCCGTACCAAAGTTTTTTAAGGTTACCTTGTAATGTCCAGTTGAAATCTTCTTAATACTTCCGTACTTGGTTTCACCATCACTACTTACTAGGGCTTGTGCTTTGTTCTCACCATAACTTTTTGGAACATCGAATGTAACCGTTACTGTTGCGGTGATAGGTGCGGTGTTCTTATCTACGGTAAGCGACGCTTGACCGGACGGGATAGCTTCCCAAACCTTGTTAGGTTCATCCCCAAAAATCAATGGTTTCGGTTTGTCTACGTTGAGATAACCGCCCAATGTTTCAGCGATGGTATTGAAGTAGTCGTAGTTTCCTACGAGGGTAAACGATACTTGAATCTGCTTGACGGACAAAGTGCTATATAGGAATTGCTGACCATAACGCCTACGCCCTTGGTCTTGATAGTTGTTATTGAAGTTAGATGCCACGTTCTTAGTGACATCCACTGGAACGGTACGTCCTCGCCCCTCATTGAATAATTCGGTTAAGTTCTTACCGTCATAAATTACTGACATTCCTATCAAATAATGCTACCTCCTAACAACGCCTGTCTGCGTTCGTAATCGTTTGTTGCTTTTGTCATAAATGGTGCAAGACCGTTTGACACACTTCTACCATCGATGATATTTCTAACTTCGATTGGGGTAGAGCCGTTGGTTACCAACTGACCAAGTAGGTCAATCATGATGTCTAGCTTGTTTTCAAGCATAGACACACGCTCACGGTCTGAAGTGTTATCGTGATTGCCTTGTGGGGAATCCCCAGCAAAACGGGCCACTGCTTCAGTAAGTAGTTGCCACGCTCTGCCACGTTTGGCGATATCCGTTGGAATGACATATTCTGGCATATCGCCTTCAGCTAGTTCGTAAACACCGTTTTTGTGGACTAGACCACCGTTAGCGTAGCCGTAAGCGGCCACACGGTTAAAGGCTGCGTCTGACGTACCATAGCGGTGCTTGATGTAGTTGATTGCGGCAAGCAAGTTATCATAACCGTTGCGGATGTTGTTGTGTCCTGGGTGTTTATAAGCGTTAAATGTCGGACCGATGGTCTGCATCAAACCAATTGATGGTGTACCAGCTCTGGCGTTACTATCCCAATTGTTTTGTACGTTAGGGTCACCACCAGACTCACGCTGGATGGTTGCCAAAATCTTAGACACACGGAAGTCAGTCGGTTCGATTCCATTTGCTTTCAAGGCTCTAACAACCGATTCACGCCAACGTGAAACGCCTGTACCTTGAGGGCCATCTTCACCACCACCGGCTGGGCTGAGCAATGGACCAAGGGTTTTCTTAATCCAATCGAACATGCCACCGACTTGACGTTTAATCAACATTTGAAGTGGGCTATTGCGGTCCTTAAGTGGTTTGCTATTGTCTTCACCGCCACCACCACTATCACGCACCCCAAAGTCAAGGAAAGTAGCAGCGTTAGCAATGTGACGGCCTGCGTATTGGTGATACTGACCATTACCGCCATAGTTATACTCTTCACCATCATAGGTGTCACCATGAACGGCTGTGACAAAGTCAACGTGGTTGCTTGAAACAGGACCACCAGTGTAGACCGCTACCGTACCCGGTTTAGGTCTACTTAAGTGTGGCACGCTGGCAGATATCCATTGATTACCATTACCAAGGTGACTAAACAAACTAGGCTTAACACCAAGGTTAGCCAAACGGCTGGCAACGAAAGATACACACTCACGATAGAAGTAACCCCATGGGTCAGCACCAGCGTCTTTTGCCTTGTCTTTAAAGCGGTAGTCGTCGCCTTTAGCCCCCATAGCCACCGTGCCTTCATCCATTGAAGCGCTGGCCATAGACCAAAGCTCTTTCCACCAATTCTTAGCTTCTTCGACTGGTTTCTTATACAAAGCATTACCGAGGGGGTTAAACACACCAGCTAACTTGTCAGCATTAGGGCTGAATTTCTTAGCCAATGATCCAACGGGGTCTTTAACAACGTCGGTGACAAACTCAATCATTTTCATGAATTTATCGACACCGTTTTTCATTGTGTCCCACACTGAGCCAGCTACATTAGTAGCCGTATCCCAGATTTTAGACCAGAAACCAGTACCTTTAGCAAAGGCTCCACGTTCAACGCCCATGAGCATTGCTAGCTCACTAGCGTTAATTACTTCCGAACCAGCCGGCAAGAGGTATTCAACGTTTCGCCCTTGTGGCAAGAATGACTTACCATTAGGCAAGATTACCATCTCTTGGTTATTGGTTTCTGGGCTATCGTAGCCGTCGTTAAGAGTAGCTAACGTAGGCTTGGTGATTGGGTTTCGGTATGAGCTAAACATACCAGTACCATCAGCAAACTTAACTTTCGGAATTTTAGAGATAGCTTCTTTGCTACCACCGAAATCAGAAATCAGTTTGTTAATACCGTCAATACCAGCGTTTGGCAAGGCAATGACAGCGTTAATACCGTCACCGGCAAGTTTTCGCATGCCGTCCCACATTTCGCCAAAACCTTTTTTAACGTTATCCCACGTATCTTTGAAGAACTTAGCGATATTGGTCAATGCATCGGTAATCAGTTTGGTAATGTTAACACCGAATTTCTCTTGCGTTAACGCTCCGATTTCATCCCATTTTTTAGATAGGAATTTTTTAGAGTTTTCCCAGCCATCAAACCAGTTCTTATTGATACCCTTGTGGTGTTTGTCAATATCCTTACCAAGGGCAGTCATGGCTTCCGTAGCATTGCCCTTGATACCTTCCCACGTTTTAGATGCGAATTTCTTAACGTTGTCCCACTTTTCGCCCCAATCTTTCTTAAGGTTACTCATGTGTTTTGCAACACCTTTCGCCATGCCTTTGACATAGTCCACGGTGCTGTCAACAAATTTCTTGAATGGCTTGTTGTGCTTATACATCAACTCAAAACCAGCGACTACTGGATTAGAGATTACAAGCAGTTTCTTAGCAGTGTTAGTGAAGGCTTTGATACCTTTTTCACCGCCGGTGAAGTACGTTTTGGTCTTTTCAAAGCCTTTCTTGGTGCTCTTGGTCATTGAGTCCATCGCACCCGTCCAGGTCTTCTTCATGCCATCCCATGTCTTGCCAAGCCATTTACCAGCATTAGAGAAACCGTCTTTGATACTTTTCGCGATACCATCAACGAATTTCTTGAATTTTTTGTTGTGCTTGTAAAGTAGCACTAGGGCAGTGATAGCCGTAGTTACTGCAACCACTATCAAACCAATCGGGTTGGAAGCCATTGCTAAGTTCATTGCCTTTTGTGCCGCCGTCATTCCAACTGTAGCTGTTCGCCAAGCATGAATACCTTTGACTACTGCCGTTATTCCAAGAGCGACCTTAGAACCTACAAAATAAGCAGCAAACAAAGAACCAACCGTTTTAATAGCCGTTTTATGTTTTGCAATACCACCTAATGCCTTAGATAGTGATGTGACTGGACCTTTCGCCTTCTTACCGTTTCCAGTCATGAGGTTGAAAGCACCAGCGACACCCTTAATCATGTCTATGGCAACTTCCCATACACCACCAGCAAAATCTTTACCGATGGTGAATACTGCTCCTAGACTGTCCTTAACTTCTTTAAAAAAGGCGACAATCTTAGGTGCATTGTTAGCAATGCTCTTGCTCAGATTATCGACAAACTTATTGAGACCGTCCATTAAGCCATTAAGCTTATCTGTACCATTCCCAAGATTAAACACCTTAGAGAAGGCATCCATGATAGTGCCTAGTCCTTTGGAAACATGCTCTCCAAGCTCTTTGAATTTGCCTTCAGTATTAGGATCTGCAACCCAATTACCAATCTGTTGTAAGAATGGGTTTTTCATTTTATCGATTGGGTCACGGAAGGCAGCGACTACCGCTGGCATACGAGACTGGATAGTTCTTTCAAGACCACCAATAGTTGTCGAGAAGTTAGCTGTCGCATCCTTGTATTTGTCTTGCAACTCAAACAAGGCTTTTTGTGCCATTTCAGCAGTGATTTTGCCATCTTTCTGCAATTCGGCATATTTCTCTTGGGTCATGTCTGTAATGCCCAATTCTTGCGCAGCTACTTCTTTAAGCTGGTTTTTCATTTCCGGAAAGACGTTGATGATTGACATCATGTCTTGTCCTTGAACCTTACCATTGGCAATCATTTGAGCCCACTGAGTAGCGAAATTCTCAACGGCTGCATCGGTCTGACCAAACGCATCTTGCAAGGTCAAGATGGCTTGTGTTTGTTGTTTAGTCAACTCGGTATTATGGGTAACGGCATAGAATTTTTGGTTCATACCGTCAACCATTTCGGTTGAGTTAGCCGCCGCTTGTGCCATTTGGTTGGTCATATCGACCATCTTCTTACCTTCTTCGGCGTTACCCGTTAAGGTTAACCAAGTGGCATTCATGGTTTGTTGGTATTTAACGTATTCGGCACTAGACTGTGCGATTTCGTCAAACTTACCCTTGATAGCTCCCAATGCGTTTTGGAAACCGTTGCTGATCAAGTTAGCTGCAAATGTAGCTCCGAAGATGCCTCTTAAGCGTGAGGTTTTTGTTTCAGTCTCACTGACTTCACTACCTAAACGTTTAAAACTATCTTCCAAGCGTCCAATGAGTGAACTAGAACGTTGACTTTGCTCAATCTCATCATTCAACTTATCGGCAGCGTTTCTAGTGTGTGCTAGGCTTGTTGCTGTTTCATCTAGGCGTTGCTTTTGCTTGCGGTATTCATCGCTTGTTCTTCCGGACTGTTTTGCCACACGCTCAAGCATTTCTTTTTGGGTCTCGTACTGCTTATTTAAGTTAGTAATAGAGCCCTTGTATTGCTTGAGTTGCTCTTGCCTTGCTTCGTCCTCTTTGCCTTCGGCTTTTAAACGCTTGACATAAGTTTCAGACGCTTCGTTTTGGGCTTTGTATTCCTTTTGAAGTTCTGCCAAACCAGATTTTTGATAATCTAGGCTATTCTTAGCTTGCCGCTGTTGATTTTCCAACGATGCCAAGCGTGTAGTAGCTTGGTCAATCTGTTGTTGGTACTTAAGGTACTGTTCAGCGGTTTCAGCGGTGCTACCTTTCAGTTGAGCCTGTTCTTGTTTCAGCTTCTCAATCTTATGTTGTTGGTTCTGGATAGCATTACCCAAACCATCGTATTTAGCTTGTGCTGCCCCTAGATAGTCACCAGCACTACGCATTTGGCTTTCTTGTGCCTTCCATGCGTCCGTAGAGCTATTGACTAACTGAGTTAACCGCTTAATCGAATTGGCAGCCTGTAGCGTATCCAAGGCGATTTCCGTGGACATGGTAGCTTGTACTTTTGCCATGAATTATTTTCCTCCTTTCCTTAAAGATTAGAGTAAAGATGTTGGGTCAACCATCCTATCTTCTTCCTCTTTGGCATTTAAGATTTTCATTAGCTCGTAATAGTCAGTGTCATAATACTGATCTAGTGTCCACCCAAAAACTTGGATTGATTTTTTAGCAATGATTTTCAAATCTTCAATGCGATTTTCTAAATCAAAAATCTGTTCGCCTTTAGATTTTAGTCTTTTGGGTCAACTTCACCAGCAGCGTTTTCGAGTTGCTCATCCGTCAAGCCGTACATGTAGCCTACCAACTTTTCAGAAATTTCTTGCGTGCGAACATTATCTAAATCAAGCAATTTGTCATAGGCTTCATCATCCAAGTTGAGAATAGCACGGATAAAGCTAAGCATTTCTTTTAGCACAGTATAGCTTGCTTGTGCTTGCTCTTGTGTGTCGCTATCTTCCATAGTGTCGCTGAGTTTGAGCACGGCAAGTTGGTACTCGTGCATACGCAACACGTTGCGGTTGCTTGTAGCCACTTTAAAGGCTTTCTTGCTGATTTCTGGGATTTGAATAGTTTTGATTTCTGGGATTTGAATAGTTTTGATTTCCATTTATCTTTACTCCTTTAACAAAAATAGAGGTCAGGCCATGAGCCCGACCTCTTGCGAATTATTTAGATTATTAGCCAGGTACTACGCCAGTTCCTGTAAGTACATAGCCACCAAACACTTCCTTATACATGTTGGCTTTATCGAAAGTAGATGAACCAGTGTAGTATTTCTTGTAAGGCTCATTACCGAAAGCATCCGCTGACAAGGCATTGAATGTCATGTTGTCGTCTTGGCGAGTTTGGGCAGTATCAGTATCTGTTGCAACGTTTTGAGTTGATTCTTGCATGATACCGTTAGCGAAACCAAAGAATACTGAATGTTTGCGGTCAAGTGTTTCAGATTCAATCAATACCGCTGTATGTGGTTTTTCGCCATCCATGACGTAACCACCTTTACCGTCTGGTTTAAAACCAAGCATTTTTTGCTTGATTTCAAAGTCAAGGTTGTTGAAGTCGAAAGCGACTGTTGGTGAACCTGGTGCAATCATTACATCTTGCACTGAGTTGTTACCAGGGACTTTAGTCGCTTGACCTTCCAAGTTAGAGATGTTAGCGGTACGAGTACCAAGCATCTTAGAGTCAACTTCAATCACACCATCAGTTGAAAGGCCATCGTTTCCTTTAAGTAGTTTTTGGGTTTTAGGGTCAACCAAAGCAAGGCGGACCATTTTCAAACCTACAATTGCCATATAGTAATTTCTCCTTTGTTAAATTAATTTATCGAGAGCAACAAAAAAGACCGCCGTAATCTGTAATGTATCGGGTTCTATACTATGTTCTCTCATGTCTGTAATTGAGTAGTGTTCAGATTTTAGGAATTTCAGCAATTCCATTTCAAAGACTTCGATATCAAAATCAATATCAGCCTTGTAAAAAATCTGTACCTCTACCCTGTCTGTTTTTCCGAAAAAGGTATTATTCCCACTCAAATCAAGGGACGGATTGCTTTCGGTGAGTAACACGATTGTCTTATCGGTGTTTTCTTCGAGCTCTTTAGGCAAGTTGTTTGCATATACTTCGCTTATTTCACCAAATTCTTTGCCGTCAATTAGCTCTTTTAGTTTTACGGTCGCTAACACTTAATCACTTCCCTCCTTTTCTTCGAATGAGTTTCTCATATTCCTCTTTTTCTGCTAATAGCACCTTTCTTTGAACGCTGCTATCGTTTTGGACATTGGTAACGAAATGATCAGCACGGTATTTCTTGGTGCCGTCATTTAATCGTCTGGCATTTTGAGCGTGGTAGTTGTTTTTCCAGCCTACGGTTGCCACACCGTTCTTTCTGCCATCCGCATTCGTGGATTGGACAGATAAACCGTCAGCCATGTGCCCATACTTCAAATGTTTCTTGTTTGAGTAGTGTTTCTCCCTAGTAACTTCTTCCAGTTCCTTTTGAAACACCTTTGCGCCAGCGGTTGTGATTTTAGCTTGTTCCGCTGGTGTTAAATCACCAATGCTGGCGACTGTTTCAAGCCAGCCCTCTAGTGCTTCATCAAGCCCTACCATAAGCTATCACCCAACTTTCTTGTGCTTTCTCAAAGTCAGAAAGTCGTAGCGATTAAGTCCAAAGTTTTCGTTTGGACTGACACGGACAATGTCATACTGAGTACCATTTAGGACAGCGACTTGGCCTTCAATCACTTTAGCATTGTGGCGAATAACAATCACTCTTGTATCGCTTTCGCCATTCTGTTGGGCCAAATACTCTTGATTGAGTGTGCGAGTATGGGGTTTATAATGCAGCGTAAAGGCGTTAGAGCAGCTTTTTCCACATAGCACAGATTAAGGGCGTTTTGGGTTCTGTTAGCATTTTTCTGGTCGCACCCTTTAACCTCTCTAATGTAGTTATTTATGCCGTTAGGGTGTTCCTTGCGTAGTTCTTCCACTTCTTCTTGGAATTGCTTGAAAAGTTCCGCTGGCAGCCCTGCATTTGTTTTATCCAAAAACTGGCTCGTGGTTTTACCTCTTGTGTAATTCTTGGATAGATATGCTTTAAGGTCATGATATAGCTCATCAGAAATGATGCCTTTCAGTCTATCGACTGTTTGAGGTGAGATCCTCTGACGCTCCACGACCGCATTAAGAAGCTTCTTTAAGTCGCAAACTTCTTTTGACTGAATCGATCTCGTCCGCTAGGTCTTTATTTTTGTCTAGTAGTTGCTTGTTAAGGTTTTGCGTAGCCTTGTAATCGTCTGGGATGATTTCCTTTTCGATTACTTTCTCGGTAGTCTTGGTTTGTTTGACACGCTCAAGCTCGTCTTCTAGTGCTTTGATTGTTTGGTCTTTCAGTTTCGATTTGCGCTTGACCTCTTGCAATTCTCTTACCGTTGGTGACTCGCCTTGCTCGATTTTTTCGATTTGTTCTTGCTTTTCTTCCTCTGGAAGAGTGGCGATGAGGTAGAGAGCTGATGAGCCTAAATGGTGCAACGTTGCACTATTTGGAAGTTCATGAGCTACTTTCATCATTCTCTTAGCAGCTGTGTGGTCGATTTCAATTTTCTTCAACCATTCCATAAACTGCCCGTGTGCTAGGTCATTTTCTTTAACATGATTTAATCGTCTACCAATTTCCCAAATCGATTGCCCAGCTATTTGCTTGTGGTGGTTTATTTCCAACTCAATTTGAGAAAGGTTGTTCGATAGTGTTATTTCGTTCATGTATTATCCTTTCTGAATTCGTCTAAACTGACATCTAAAGCGTCAGCGATTTTCACCATTCTACTGAAAGAAAGGTCTCTCTTTCCGATGTTCATCAACGTGTTATAGCTGATACCAGTCTTTTCAGCTAACTCTGTGACTGTCATTCCTCTGTCAATAAGTAACTTGCTTAAAGTTTTTTTCATGTTCAATCCCAAAACACAATATATAGATTTTGATTGTATTGAAAACACAATATATTGTGTTATTCTATCCTTTCTGATATAATCAATTCGTGACAAACGATTAAATAGGGCCTCTCATCTCCTTATGAAAATCGCTAGTCAAATATTATGGAAAGGAAAATTAATATGTCTAATACAAAAAAATTTGACTTAGTTGGTGATATAGCATTCTTTGCCACAGAAATTAATTATGATATTGCTATATCGACAGCGGCTGGAACATACTTTGGAAAATTACTTCCTGATAATCCCGATGAAACTTATGATGGTATAAAAAAATTTTTAGAGTTTCGTAAAAATTTAGGCCATACTTTCGACGGCGACGACCCACTCGAAGCTATTCTCTTAGTAGATGTCACTTTGGTTACTAGTCCAAATCAAAAAATAACGATGCCATTTGTTTATTTGTTTATTGACCAAATAATCGGCGTCTCATGTGGCAAAATCTAAGATTAGAAACATTTGCTAGTCTTTTAGAATCAATCGTTATATTCAAAATAGCGTTTGATTCTTTTTTCTTTCCACTATATGGATATCGTTTTGGTTTCATGTTTGCTCCTTCCTAATCTATACGAAATTTCGTATATTTAGGTTAAAAAAATTTAGGCTTCGACACGTTCGCTGAATAGGTATTCTAATTCGTATTCTGGGAAAAACGCCTTTTTGATAGCTACTGTTTCACCGAAACTAAAATCTGTAACACCGTTGATTTTGTTACGAACCGTGCGGTAATCAACACCGAGCAAGTCTGCAATGTCTACTAATGTAATGCCTTTGCTCTTACGAATTTCTTCAATGTTTTTCATTTGTTTCCTCCTTCCTTAAGCTTGATTTAAGTATATACTAATTTTCGTACACTGTCAATACAAAAGTACGATTTTTTTTACTTTTTTTATTTACCTATACGATTTTTTGTGTTAATATATAGGTAGAAATAAAAATGAGGGTTATAAAAAATGCAGGCTGAAGAAAGAATTAAAGAGCTTATTATAGCTAAATATGGAAATGTTAGAGCTTTTGCAACAGAAAGCGGCATCTCTTATACTACTGTTCGCTCTATTTTGGAACGTGGTATCATGAACGCAAAAGCTGAGAACGTTTTCAAGATATGTCATTTATTGGGGATATCGCCAGACACTGTTGCAGATTGGGGAGTTTCCGAGGAACAACAACCAAGCTCCCACGACATCGATAACATAATAGAAAACGCTATGATGTTCGACGGTAAACCGCTGACGGATGACGATAAGCGGGCAATCCGTGGCATCATTGCGGGATATATGAGCAGTAAGGGGGATGTGTGATGGTTCGCAAATCCAAACAATCTTATAGAGATTTAGTTACTTTGCTTGACAACAATGGGGTTAGTTTTGAACTTATGTCGAAAGGTAAAGCTATTACTTTTTTAGAAAAGAACAACTACTACTATAAAGTCTCTGCTTTTCGAAAAAATTTTAAAAAGAAAAACGGGAAGTATCAACATCTTGATTTTCAGCATCTTGTAGATCTAGCCACAATTGATATGTATTTGCGAGACACGCTTCTGGATATTGCTATTAATGTTGAACATTTTATAAAAGTCGAGTTATCTAGGTTAATTACTAACAATCCTGATGAAGATGGTTATACAATTGTTCAGGAATTCGCTGTCAATTACCCAACATACTATAACAGCACCTATAATCGGTTCAGACAATCTCGATATCAAAAGGATATGTTTCTAAAACGTGGGTCTGATATCCCGATTTGGGCGTTGATGGAACACATGGATTATGGTTGCTTGTTAAAATTAGTAGGACTTTATTTCGATAAGTATAAGCCCAACTCTCTTCAAAAGGCTGTGACATTGGGTGATAACTCGAGACATCTCAGAAACGCTTGCGCTCACAATAATGTCCTGATGGTAAATGTATTCAGAGATGACGAAAAATTGAATAGAGTTAATGCCGCAGTTAATACGTTTGCTAGACAAAAGGGCGTTCTCAAATATCGTCAATACCGCAAAGTGAATGACCTTCTTTCACTCATTGCCTTATCAAACGCCTACTGTTCCACTGCGGTTCAATATCATCAAGGCTTAAAGATCCAAAATCTTATTGACCGAATGCAAAGATATGCATCTGATTACACAAAAACGCCAGAACTGGTTAAAATGTTTACTATTTTTTGTAAAATCATTGACAATAAGTAAAACATTTTGTAAACTATTTTTAGTGGAAGACTGATTAAGTTCAGCGCCCTATGGCTTGTGCGTGCGCAAGTGTAAGGGAACAAAACGTCTAAAAAGGGCCAGTTCGTTTGTCGAATTGGCTCTTTTTGCTTTTTTATAGAAACTGGTATGAGGAAGCTATGCCTGAAAAAGAATTACTTGAGCAGTTCAACGTGTCTCTTTGTGAGTTCGACTCTAGCCAGTGGTCTCGAGATGGGTTTCTAGACCCTGTTAACCGTGTGGTTTACATCAATAGGGATTTACCTGCCGAAAGACGTTTAAAGGTCATTCTGCACGAATTAGGGCACCTAGAACACAATCCCAAACACTACGAGCGCCTGCGTGAGAAATATGAAGCTCAAGCAAATAGAAATATGATCCACGAGTTACTAGTTGATTATTTAAAATCTACTGATATCTACGATTTTAATTGGGTTCGCTTCGCTGCACAGTATGATATTTCAACGACTTGGGGCGAAGCGATGATACAAGATGAATTTAGGAAAATTCAGCAAACTGTTATTTAAAAAAAGGAGAAAATGAAAATGGATGATGTTAGAAATGTACCTACTTACTTAAGATTCGAAACAACTTTTGGCTGTACTTTTGGTGGGCTTATTTTAGGTTTTATCTTTCCTCCTTTTTGGTTATTAATGTTTGTGGGTATTGCTTTACTGTTCGCACGACTTTTTTGGGAGATAAAACACCCTATGACTAAAGAGCAAAAAGAACAATCAAAAATAGAACGAGCAAAAGCGAAAGAGGAATTTCGACAAGCGAAAGAGGAATTTCGACAAGCGAAAGAGGAGTTGGGAGATAGCTTACGACAAGCAAGAGCTGTAAAATGCCCTCATTGCAAAAGTACGGACGTTGAATTTATGGTACAGCAAAGAAAAAGTTTCTCAATTGGTAAAGCCGCTGCTGGAACTATTATGACTGGCGGTATTGGTGCTCTAGCTGGTTTTGCTGGCAAAAAGGGTGAAAAAGAGTGGCACTGCAAGAACTGTGGTGCAGTCTTTGCCACTAAAAAATAAAACAAAAAAGCCCCACACTCACCGTCGCCAAACTTAGAGTGTAGAGCTAGCACCACAGAAAAACAGAAAACAAAAACACAATAACAGTTAAAAAAGCAACTAGGTTATGCTTTCTTTTTTCTGTACCCATTTTACCAAAATTAAGGAGCTATGACAATGTGGGTAGAACAATTACCGAACGGAAAATATAAATACTTCGAAAGATACAAGGACACTTACACTGAGAAATGGAAACGGGTATCTGTAACTCTATCCAGTGGGTCGAATCGAGCAAAGAAAGAAGCTCAACGCTTACTGGATGATAAGATAGCCCAGAAGATAGAGTCATCCATCACTACTAACGTATCATTCCATAGTGCCTTCAATGAGTGGTGGGAATTTCACCAAAAGCAGATTAAGTTAAGTTCAATCAAGAGCCTTGCAGCATCCGTTAAGAGAATATCGGACGCTATCGAGCAAGGGACTATCCTATCAAACATTAATGTCCGACTTATCCAATCTCTGCTAGACACTGATGATTGGACAGATTCACAGAAATATCGTGCTAAGACCGTACTAAATACATTCTTCGATTACGCTATGGATCAACAACTTATTAGCGATAACCCATCACGAAAAGCACGATTACCAAAGAAAAAGAATAAACTTGAGAAACAACAAACTGCTAAGAATAAATACTTAGAACCAGACGAATACAGTCGATTATTGAAAGAACTCTATCGGAAAGATATAACACTGAGATACGCCCTAGCGTGTGAGTTTATGCTCCTAAACGGTTGCCGAATCGGTGAATTGGCTGGGCTGACTGTTCCAGACTACCACAAAGAGACACGCTCTTTGGATATCCACACATCCTTCAACAGATATATTCCAGAAAACGAGGGGACGAAAACTGTCGCTAGCTACCGAACTACATACCTCACTAATCGTGAAATGGAAATCATTGACCAGATACTGGAGTTGAAAGAGTTAAGCGAAACAACCAATCCAGCTTGGTATCATAGCGATAAAATCTTCACGACCAACACCGGCAAGCCTATCCATAGCACAATCCTAAGTGCATCGCTCCAACGGGCTAATGCTAGACTGGAAACACCTATCGATAAGCACCTATCCCCTCATATTTTCAGACATACTACCATAAGCATACTGGCCGAAAACAATGTGCCACTAAAAACCATCATGGATAGGGTTGGTCATGCTGATTCGGAAGTTACTACTAGCATCTATACCCACGTCACTAGGAACATGAAGGATCAAGCGGTAAACGTTTTGGACAATATTATTACGAATAATCTTGCCCCTTCCTTGCCCCTCGGATAGAAAAAAAGAACCCTAGGTTTAACCTAGAGTCCTCAGAAACGTTGTTAAATCAACGTTTTATTTTTTCAAGTTGTAGAATGATTTCAAACCACGATATTCTGCAACTTCACCAAGTTGGTCTTCGATACGAAGCAATTGGTTGTATTTAGCGATACGGTCAGTACGTGACAATGAACCTGTCTTGATTTGACCAGCGTTAGTTGCAACTGCGATATCAGCGATTGTTGAATCTTCAGTTTCACCTGAACGGTGTGATACTACTGCTGTGTATCCAGCTTCTTTCGCCATTTCGATAGCGTCGAAAGTTTCAGTCAAAGTACCGATTTGGTTAACTTTGATAAGGATTGAGTTAGCAGCGTGTTCTGCAATACCTTTTTCAAGGTAAGCTGTGTTAGTTACGAAGAAGTCGTCACCAACCAATTGAACTTTACCACCAAGACGTTCAGTAAGAGCTTTCCAACCGTCCCAGTCGTTTTCGTCCATACCATCTTCGATAGTGATGATTGGGTATTTGTTAACCAATTCTTCAAGGTAGTCGATTTGTTCTGCAGCAGTACGAACAGCAGCGCCTTCACCTTCAAATTTAGTGTAGTCGTAAACTTTACGTTCTGCATCGTAGAATTCAGATGATGCACAGTCAAATCCGATAAATACGTCTTTACCTGGTACATATCCAGCAGCTTCGATAGCTTTGATGATAGTTTCAACACCATCTTCAGTTCCGTCGAAACGAGGTGCGAAACCACCTTCGTCACCTACGGCTGTTTCAAGTCCACGTTCTTTAAGGATTTTCTTAAGTGCGTGGAAGATTTCAGCACCCCAACGAAGAGCTTCTTTGAATGTTGGTGCACCAGCAGGTACGATCATGAATTCTTGGAAAGCGATTGGAGCGTCTGAGTGAGAACCACCGTTGATGATGTTCATCATTGGAGTTGGAAGAACTTTAGTGTTGAATCCGCCAAGGTAGCTGTAAAGTGGAACTTCAAGGTAGTCAGCAGCTGCGCGTGCTACAGCGATAGACACACCAAGAATAGCGTTGGCACCAAGTTTACCTTTGTTTGGAGTACCGTCAAGAGCGATCATTGCGCGGTCAATACCTTGTTGATCACGTACGTCGAATCCGATGATGTGTTCAGCAATAACGTTGTTTACGTTATCAACTGCTTTTTGAGTACCAAGACCACCGTAACGAGCTTTGTCACCATCACGAAGTTCTACTGCTTCGTGTTCACCAGTTGAAGCTCCTGAAGGAACCATACCGCGACCGAATGCACCAGATTCAGTGTAAACTTCTACTTCAAGTGTTGGGTTACCGCGTGAGTCAAGGACTTCGCGTGCGTAAACATCAGTAATAATTGACATTACAATACTCTCCTTATGAGTTAAAATTTTTTACACCTATATATTACCATAATATCAAGGCTTAAGCAAATTAAAACCAGAATTTTCTAGCGATTTTCTATTTTTTAATATTTTCAATTGTTTTTGAAAATCTCAGAAAACGACCCGAATGAAAAGGAATTCAAAATATTGTATAATACTAGTAGAAAACTTACAGGAGATTCCTATGACTTCACTTGAAAACAAAGTGCTCCAATGCGCTAGTGGCGAAAAACGCCTTAATCCCGATGAACTTCGTCAGTATTTTGGAACCTATGCGGAACGTGTAGTCCTAGCTGTTCTATTGGAAAATGCTGAAAAGAAAACAGTAATTGACCATTTTCCGCAGATTTTAAAAGACTTACAAGCCGTTTACCCGAATCTTAGTCTCAAGCTATCGCCAAAATTAGCTGACCAGATACAATTTATCTATATCAAAACGGCTCAAGCACTCAACATTTCAGCTACTATCGTGGACGAGGCCAAGGCCCATTCACCATACGGTCTTATTGTACATAGTAATCAAGCAGAGAATCTTGATAAAGTGTTATTTTCAGAGCTCTATCCTGATATCCTCGCTCCTAAAGAAACTGAACCTGTTACTGAAAAAAAGGGATTTTTTGCTAAACTATTTGGAAAATAAAAGCTGACGCAACGTCAGCTTTTTCTTATATCACAATGTTTTACTGAGCTTGATGAGATTCCCAATATTGAGTCCTGTTCGATAGAGATTCTCCTTGGCAGCAGCTAAAACTTGGTCTAAGTCTGATACTTGACCAATAATGGGAAAGGCAGCTGAAATGCCTGCTCCCGGAAAATCAGGCAAATCATCCTTCAGACTACCACAGATAGCAATGACGGGAATAGCTGATGGTGTCCGCCTAGCCACTCCGACCGGTGCCTTACCAGATAAGGACTGGCTATCCATACGTCCTTCTCCTACTATAACCAAATCAGCAGACTTCACACGTTGGTCAAAATCAACACAATCAAGTACAAAGTCAATCCCTGATTTAATTTCTGCATCTGCAAAGGCCACCAGGCCTGCAGCCATGCCTCCCCCCGCTCCGGAACCAGCCAGTTTTAAAACTTCAGGAGCAAAGTCAGTGTAGAATTGTGACATTTCTTGGTCAACTTTTTTAAATTGTGAAGAAGCCAGACCCTTTTGTCCACCAAAAATATAGGTCGCTCCATGTTGACCACACAAGGGGTTATCTACGTCAGTAATCAGACGAATGGTGACACCAGACAAATCAACCTTATTTTTAGAGGATACCTTTTTAATGAGACCAAGATTAGCACCTATTGGCTCAAGCTCCTGTCCCTCAGAATCATAAAAACGATACCCCAATCCATATGCCATACCAATACCACCATCATTGGTAGCAGATCCACCTACGCCTATAATAAACTCTCGGATGCCAGATTGAACCAAATGAACAATTAGTTCACCTACGCCTTGTGTCGTTAGAGCTAGAGGATTTCGTTTCTCCTTAGGAATATGCTCCAAGCCACAAATCGCAGCCATTTCAAAAATGGCAGTCTGGCCATTGCTGGCAAAAGAAACACTTCCGTCACTTGTATAGGCATGAGGAATCTTGATACTTTTCTTCTCAAGATTTAGATTTTCAGCAAGAGCATCTAAGGTGCCCTCGCCACCATCACCTATTGGCATGAGGTCAAAATCAGCGTCGGGTAAGGCATTTTCAAAACCTGATTTAAGAGCTAAGGCGACCTCTTTTGCAGATAAACTTTCCTTAAATGAATCAGGTGCAATCAAAATTCGCATGATGTCCTCCTTCTATTTTTCTTTTAGGTAAGGGGATAAAGCCTGAACTAACTCTTCCGTCATATGTCGAGGACCTCGAACAGTTTTAATACCTAAACTCTTTAGTCTATCACTATCAAAGTCAGTGTCATTAAAAGTGTATAAGGGCTTAATCCGCATCAACTCTTTAATACTCTCCTCTTCACGATAACCTTGATTAGGGATATTTGCCTCTAAAACCTGACAGACGTAACGGATGGCCTTGGTAGGTGCCGTAATATAGATAGCCACAAAATCTCCCTTTTGCATACTAGCTTTCTGTGTCCAAAGAATCTCCTCATTTGCGGAAAACTCATCCCCAATATCGTAGTATTTCAAATTTACCGGGATAATCCAATAATGAGGCTCCGAAGCCTTTCTAAGATGTTTGGGAGCCACTAGGGAACGACTTTCACTAAGAAGCTCAAAAACAGTCTGGTCTGGCAAGGTCTCATCTAAAACAAGACTAACCCAGGTCTTCTTGGACATATGGTAGCTAGGAAAAACGCCATCCATTTTCAAGAGCTTATCCATTTGCGTCGGATTAACCTTGAGGTTAACCACATCATATGTTAATTCTGCCTTTTCTCCATCAAGCCCTAGTTTTTCTCCCTTAAGAGGAAAAAACAAGGCATACCATTTACCATCAACTCTAAAAGATAGATAGCTTGGTTCTTTCTCGAAAGGATGGTCTGCTTGGTCTGAAAATTCTTGAGCTAAAAATTTAGCCAGGCGATTAGCTTGTGGAGATGAGAATAATTGATCTTCATAACAAGAATCAGCTACCTGTGACAGAAGTTCTCCATAAGCCTCTCTGACTTGACCAACGTAAGTTCCAGTAGCCTGAGGACTCCTGAAGATATCATAAGGCTCATCAAGATCACTATCGACAACCTGTCCCGTCAACTTACCTTCTAAATCAATAAACAATCGAGCTTCAAGTTCTTCAGCTATCAGTGTTTTTCTGAACTCATAGCCTTGCTCAGTAGCTGTAAAACCAAAAGGTTCTAGGCTATCAGGTTTTAGGACTTTCTTTTTAAAATAAGCATCCTCAAAAGTCATTGGTTCTCCCTTTTTCTAAAAAAGAGAAGTTGAGACAAACTTATGTCCCAACTCCTTTTTTATTTTGTTGACTGACGTAAGGTAATACCGTGATTAAGAATAACATCTTTTTCTTCAAGTTCTTCCTTATTCATGATTTTAGTCAACATACGCATGCTAACTGCCCCTAAATCATAGAGAGGATGATTAATACTAGAAAGGTTTGGACGTGTATAGCTTGTAATTGGTGAGTCATTGCTTGTGATGATTTCGAAGTCTTCTGGAACTGATTTACCTGCAGCAAAGAGGCCATTCAAGAGACCTGCAGCCAATTCATCTTCTCCAACATAGGCAGCAGTGGCACCAGAGTTCAAGACACGTTGTGCTAGATCAAAGCCATCTTTATAGCTATATTTAGCTTCAAAGACTAGTCCTTCATTGTAGCGCAAATTATTCTTTTCAAGTCCAGCCTTATAACCAGCTAGACGGAGCTTGCCATTAATATCATCAATTAGTGGCCCTGATACAAAGGCAACCTTTTCATTATTCTTGGCAAGCTGTGTTATAGAATCCTCAACGGCAGCTTTATAGTCGATGTTAACACTCGGTAATTGGTGTTCGAGGTCCACTGTTCCTGCTAGGACAATCGGCGTACGAGTACGGGAAAATTCTGCACGAATTTTTTCCGTCAAGTGGTAACCCATGAAGATGATACCGTCTACTTGTTTGGCAAATAGAGAGTTAATCACGGTAACTTCGTGATCGTCATTTTCATCACTAGATGCAAGAACAATATTATACTTGTACATGGTTGCAATATCATCAATCCCCCTTGCTAAAGTAGCAAAATAACTATTAGCAATATTTGGGATGACAACTCCTACAGTAGTGGTTTTCTTACTCGCCAAGCCACGCGCAACCGCATTTGGACGGTAATCCAAACGATCAATGACCTCAAGCACTTTTTTTCGGGTGTTTTCTTTTACATTTTTATTTCCATTTACCACACGAGACACAGTCGCCATCGAAACACCTGCTTCACGCGCAACGTCGTATATAGTAATTGTTTCATCAGTATTCATAAAAACACTTCCTTTCTCATTTTACGCTCACTTATTCATTCTAATTGTATCAGATTCTGAAAACACTTTCAATTATTTTGACTGATTTTTTACAAAAAAATGAAAGGGATTCCTTCTTTATGGTTACGAGGAAGAAAGCCATTTCAGAAAAAGGCCTCTCATTTCGTGTTTCCAAGACTATCCATCGCTTACAAAACTAGCCTAAAAAAGTCTCAATGAAAGTAAATGATTTAATGAAAAGCCAAAAAACAACTTGCATTTTCCCTATAAAAGTGACAGAATGAGTGTAAGAAATACAAAGGAGTTTTTTCTATGTCTAAACTTGATCGCATTCGTCATTTTTTGAATGAAAATAAAGCAGGGCTAGCTATTGTTTCAGATCCTGTAACTGTCAATTATCTTACTGGTTTTGATTGTGACCCACATGAACGCCAAATGTTCCTCTTCGTCTACGAAAATCGTGAACCTGCCCTCTTTGTTCCTGCTCTTGAGGTTGCACGTGCCTCTGCTGTACTCGACTTCCCAGTCTTTGGATATGTGGATTCTGAAAATCCATGGCAAAAAATCAAAGCTGGCCTAGCAAGTACAGACAGCCCTATTATTTATGCAGAGTTTGACAATCTCAATGTGACTAAGTTCCAAGGATTGCAAACGGTCTTTGATGGTCGCTTTGAAAACTTGACACCATTCATTCAAAAAATGCGCGTTATCAAGTCAGCTGATGAAATTCAAAAAATGTTGGTTGCCGGTGATTATGCTGATAAAGCTGTTAATATCGGTTTCGACAATATCTCTCTCGACGTTACTGAAACAGACATCATTGCTCAAATCGAATTTGGCATCAAACGCTTGGGCTATGAAATGAGCTTTGAAACTATGGTCTTGACTGGTAACAATGCAGCCAACCCACACGGCATTCCTGGAAGCAACAAAATTGAAAAAGATGCTCTTCTTCTCTTCGACTTGGGCTGTATGGTGAATGGCTATGCTTCAGATATGACGCGAACAGTCGCTGTTGGAAAACCCGATGATTTCAAAAAAGAAATCTACCACTTGACTTTAGAAGCTCAACAGGCTGCCCTAGATATGATTAAACCAGGTGTAACTGCCAGCGAAGTCGATGCTGCAGCACGTAATGTTATTGAAAAAGCTGGTTACGGCGAATACTTCAACCACCGCCTCGGACACGGTATCGGAATGGATGTGCATGAATTCCCTTCTATCATGGAAGGAAATGACTTGGTAATCGAAGAAGGAATGTGCTTCTCTGTTGAACCAGGTATTTACATTCCTGAAAAAGTTGGTGTTCGTATCGAGGACTGTGGTTATGTGACAAAAGATGGCTTTGAAGTCTTCACACACACACCAAAAGAATTGCTCTATTTTGATGTCTAATTAATAAACATGGGTCTTCAATTAAATTGAAGATCTTTTTGTTTGTAGCCAAATCGAAAACACCAAAAAAGCCGACTCATTGAGAGTCAGCTTTTTTTGCTATTTTTCCTCATGCTCTTGTCTAAGATAGTCAAGTCCTTCTTCAATCCATCCTGGCATTGCTTCTGCCAAAGGTTTAAAGCCATAGTTCAAACGACTATCTGAGAAACGATGACGATGAGGGATTTTATTTTTTTCTTCCTCAAGGGTTCTCAAAGAAAGACTGGCCTTTTGTGTAAATTCATCAAAATCAACAACTTGAACCAAGACCTCCTGGTCTACCTTGAGGGTATTGTAGATGTTGTCGATATAACCTGTCTTAATCTCCGAGATGTGAATCAAGCCTGTGGTACCATTTTCCAATGAAACAAAGGCACCGTAAGGCTTGATGCCTGTGATAACACCCCTAAGCTTGTCTCCAATTTTCATCTTAGTCTGCTACCTCAACTGTTTCAATCACAACATCCTCAAGTGGCTTATCTTGAGCTCCAACCTCAACATTGGCAATCTCATCAAGCACCTTGTAAGAGTCTTCATCCACCAATTGACCAAAGACTGTGTGACGACGGTCTAGGTGAGGTGTTCCACCATTTTCAGCATAAGCTTCCGCGATTGGTGCTGGCCAACCACCACGTTCGAGTTCCTTTTTAGCATAAGGAATTTCAGGCGTTTGAACGATGAAGAACTGGCTACCATTAGTATCTGGTCCAGCATTGGCCATAGAAAGCGCACCACGGAGGTTATAGAGTTCTTCAGAAAATTCATCCTGGAAGCTACCACCGAAACTTGACTCACCACCCATACCAGTACCAGTTGGGTCACCACCTTGAATCATAAAGTCCTTGATAATACGGTGGAAAATCACACCGTCATAGTAGCCACTCTTGGCCAAATTGACAAAGTTAGTAACTGTTAATGGTGCATGATCAGGGAAAAGTTTGATGACCAAATCACCATGGTTTGTTTTAATTGTTACGACTGGACCTTCTACTGCATCCAAGTCAAGTTGTGGGAAATGAAGTTCTTTTTCTACCAATCCGAGTTCCTCCAAGGCATTGAAAATGCCATCTTCTTCTACTGTTCCTGTAACGTAATCTGCTTTTTCTTTCAATTCTGGTGTAGCGTTACCCATGGCAATCTTAAGTCCAACATAGTCAAAGATTTCCATATCGTTTGGACCATCACCAAACATCATAGCATTGACCGGTTTAAGGTTTTCGTGCTCCAAGACATGCTCGACACCAGATGCTTTTGAGATACCATTTGCTACGACGTCAGAGGAGTGTTCGTGCCAAGGCACCAAGCGGACATGTGTCGCAAGTTCTTCTGGTAACTCAAGCTCACCATCATTTTCCGCAAAAGTCCACATATGGTAAACATCGTTCGACAAGTGGAAGTCTGGCTCCACATCACAAAGACCATAGACTGGTTTCATAGCATCATCAATCAAATCTGAACGCTCAGAAACAACTGGCTTATCCTTACCAGCAAAGCCCCAAGCAATCCCAATCTCCTTGCACCAAGCAACAAAGGCTTCTGTAACCTCACGAGCTAGGGGCTGGTTATAAATTTCTTCGCCTTTTCGATTAATCACATAAGTTCCATTGATGGTTACAAAATAATCGGGCTCTAAGTCTCGAATGTCCTCAACGACACCATAGTAGCCACGTCCTGTGGCAATCCCCGTCAAAATTCCTTTTTCTTTAAGCCCTTTGAAAACAGCCTTAATAGACTCAGGAATGTAGCCTGTCTTTTTGACACGAAGGGTGTCGTCAATGTCGAAGAAAACAATCTTTGTCTTCTTGGCCTTGTATTTTGTTTTAGCATCTACTGGCATCGCTAATCTCCTTTACAGTATCACGTCCAGAGTTAGGTATATCTGCTATCCTAACTAAAGACCGTATGGTACTCCCATTATATCATGTCTTAAAGCCAAAAACAAAAAATCATCTAGGACTATAGCAGTCTTAGATGATAGGCGTTTTAACGGTTAACACTCTTGATAATACGTTTAATATCACGTTCTTGTTCACGACGTTTGATAGACTCACGTTTATCGTAATCGTGTTTCCCTTTGGCAATACCAAGCAATACCTTGGCAAAACCGTTTTTTAGGTACACCTTAAGAGGAACCAAGGTCATTCCTGTTCCCTTAAGGTCATTTTGAAGTTTGGTGATTTGCTTCTTCTTAAGCAATAATTTTCTCGTACGGTCTGGATCTTGATTCCAAATATTACCTTGCTCAAAAGGAGCAATATGAACATTGATTAACCAAGCCTCACCGTTCTTGATTTGGGCATAGCCATCTTTTAGTTGGATGCGTGCCGCACGAACGGATTTAATCTCCGTCCCTGTTAGCACGATACCTGCTTCAATAGTATCAACGATACTATAGTCATGTCTAGCCTTTTTATTCTGAGCAACAACATTGCCTTCACCCTTTGGCATAGCAGTCCCTCCATTCTCATCCTATTTTCGTTTTTTAGCAACGTCCTTGTAGAAAGGTTTGTTCCCTTTCTTCTTACGACGGCCACTCTCACGTCCCTTGTTATCATTATGAGGACGGTTTTGATTCTTACGCTTGTCGGGTTTCTTAGATGACTTACGTTTTTCGTCATAAGAGCCTTTACGACCATTAGCATCTTGATGGTTACGGTTATCCCCACGTTTACCACGACGTTCGAAGTCTCCATTTTGACGGTCACGACGTGGACCTCTATTGCGGAAGGCTTTCGCCTTCTCTTCACGTTCCTGACGAGCCTTGTGGTCTACTTTCTCAGTAACATCATACTCGCTTGGAAGGTATTGGAAGTCAATGTCTCCTGTTTCCTTATCCGCACGTGTTAATTTGACACGGATAGGCTGACCAACTCGGAAAGTCTTACCAGTTTTCTCACCCTGAAGTGTCATGGTACGTTCATTGTAATTGTAAAATTCTGGAAGGGTCGTGATGTGAACCAAACCTTCGATAGTGTTTGGCAATTCCACAAACATACCAAATTTAACCACACTTCCGACAATACCATCGAATTCTTGGCCAACAAACTCTTCCATGTATTCCGCTTTTTTCATAGCTTCAACGACACGTTCGGCATCAATGGCACGACGTTCAAGAGTTGAAGATGATGTCGCTAACTCAGGAATAACCTCTTCAAAATGTTCACGTGTTTCTTGAGACATATTGTTAGTGTACTCACGAATCATTCGGTGAACCAAGAGGTCTGGGTAACGACGGATTGGACTAGTAAAGTGGGTATAATACTGAGCCGCAAGTCCATAGTGTCCGTGGTTGTGTTCTGAATAGCGGGCTTGTTGCATTGAACGAAGCAGCATCATGTTCATGACCTCTGCTCCAGGTTTTCCCTGAACTTTGGCCATAAACTCTTGCAAGTCTAGCTGATCCATCTTATTGGCAGTTCCTTTGATTTGAACACCAAAGATAGAGGCATAATCCATGAAGCGTTGCAATTTCTCAGCTTTGGGCTCTTCGTGGATACGGTAAATAAATGGCAACTTAGCCTTAGCAAAGTGCTCTGCCACACATTCATTGGCAGCCAACATGAAGGATTCAATCATTCGCTCGGCTGTTCCACGTTCACGCACCACGATATCCACTGGCACTCCCTTCTCATTAACCAAGATACGAGCTTCAGATGTATCAAAGTTAAGGGCACCACGACGCTCACGCATGTCTTCTAAAATCTTATGCAATTCTGCCATAGCTGATACAGAATCCATGATCGGCTTAAACTGCTCAATCTTTTCTGGATTTCCAGCCAACATCTCATTGACATCACTGTAGGTCATACGGAAGGTTGTATTAATCACAGATTGGCAAATCTTATGATTAACCACCTTACCTTTAGGAGTAATCTCCATAATGGCTGATTGCGTCAAACGATCAACATTGGGATTAAGTGAACAAATACCATTTGAAAGACGCTCAGGCAACATTGGCACTACGCGGTCTGTCACATAAACAGAAGTCCCACGTGCTACGGCCTCACGGTTAAGTGCAGAACCTTCAGTGACATAGTAGGACACGTCAGCAATATGAACACCAAGCTCAAAGTTACCATTTGGCAAACGTTTGATATGGACCGCATCGTCCAAGTCCTTAGCATCGGCTCCGTCAATAGTAAAGGTTACTTCTTGACGAAGGTCAACACGACCAACGAGGTCTTCCTGACTCGGTGCATCTGGGACAGCTTCTGCTTCCGCCATGACATCCTCTGGGAATTCTGAAACAATATCCATTGATTCCAAGACTTCCAAGACATCAATACCGGCATCCCCCTGATGACCAATAATGTCACGAACACTTCCTACGAAATAATCATAGTGACGGTTAGGGTATTTTTCAATATCAACCTTGATAATTTCAGTACCATCTAGGGCAACTGGTTCTTTCTTGATATAAATTGGCTGCTGAATTTTTTGGTTTTTAGACTTAATGTAACCCGCATAAGGTTCTTTCTCGTCGCTAAGGATAAATTTCCCTACAACAGTCTTAAGCGAACGTTCTACAATTTCAACAACACGCGCTTCTGCTGCTGTCCCACGTAAACGATCTGCTGGCTTCTTGATGACAACGGCAACAGTATCACCGTCAATGGCATGGCCAACATCATTACGACCGATGAACATATCATCTTCACTATCATCGACATGCAAAAAACCAAAGCCGTTCTTATTGGCACGGAAGACACCTTCAACAGTCACCTGATTAGGATTTTCTTTCTTAGGACGCAAGGATACAGAGCCATCTCGGTTAAAACGCAACTGTCCCTTACTTTCCATGGCTGATATGGCCTTGATAAGCTGAGGGAACTTTTCTCCCCCGGCATGATTAAGAGCCTGGGCAATGTCGTTTACACTAGATTTCCCATGCTCCTTCAAATAATTTATAATAGATTCTTTCATGATTTCCTTTTCTTTTATTTATTGACTATAACGCAAAAAATGAGCCAACCTCAGTCAGCTCATTACTTACTTGAGAGAATGGAAAGGACGATTGCATCTACAATCCATAGAAAAACCATGATTCCTGTAAAGCGTTGCATAAAGGCTTCAAAACCACGTGGTTTACTACGTTCAAATAGTGCTTCTGACCCACCACCATCAAAGACATTGCTACTTGGATTTTTTTGTGGCTGCATGAATACCGCAATCACAATAATAGCTGACATCACCAAGAGCAGCGTTAATAATAAGTCGTACATAGTTATTCCTCCGAAAAAGTCCTTTTTATTCTACCATAGAACCCTTTAAGATTCAACATGTAAGGTTACTTTTCTATCCTTGGGGCAGAATTTGGGTACCTGAATTTTCTCAGGATGATTTTGTTTATTTTTACTTGTGAGATAGTTGATGCTCCCACATTCACTACACTTTAAATTGATTTTAACTCTCACCTATATTCTTGACTCCTAGCGATTTTCTAAAGATGATTAAGGACCAGACAAAATTTCCAAAGACGATTATTGCCGTCACAAAGAAGACCCAGCGATAACCAAGCCCTGTCGCAACTGCTGACCCAACAAAAGGACCTAAAACCTGTCCAATATATGAAAAGCTTTGATTAAAGCTAAATATTCTTGAGATTCCTTCTTTGGGTGTCATCTTGGTCAATAAAGAATTAACACTAGGCATAAGGGCACCCACACCAAAGCCATAGGCAAAACGTAAGATACCCAGTTGCAAGGCTGAACCGGCAAAACCACAGAGGAAATACAAGAGAAAGCTATAAAATAGCCCCATTAAAAGCAGGCGATGATTTCCAATACGGTCTCCCAGTTTTCCCAGAAAAGGGGTACTTAAGAGACTAGAGAAGCCCATAGCAGAAACAATTAAACCTGAGTAAAAAAGGATATTGTCCCTCTGACCTAAATAGCGAATGTAAAGAGCCAACATAGGCGCAATCGATTGGGCAGAAATCTGGATAATCATACTGGTCACAAACAGGCCAATCAACATAGATTTGCTGGGAATTTTTGCAAAAACCTGAGAAAGGGTCATCATCTCTCCCTTTTCGACAGGCTGGAAATTCTCTCTCAAACCAAAAATAGTTAAGAGGCAGCAGATAAATAGAATGAGTCCAACCAATAAAAAGGTGCCCCTCATACCAAACGCCTCAGATAAGGTACCACCTAACAAAGGGCCAATCAGAACACCTGCCGTTAGACCCGTAGACAAGGTCCCCAAGGCATAGCCAGAACGGTTCTGAGGAACCTGGCTAGCAATCAAAGCTGTGGCATTTGGGACATAGCCCGCAAACAAACCATTCAGCGTTCTTAAGAAAAGCAGCCAGAAAACATTTGGGACTAAGGCAAGCCCTCCCATTGTAAAAGTCATCACCATGCTAGCTCTAATCATCATGGGCTTTCGACCATAACGGTCAGCCAGGCGTCCCCAAATAGGAGAAACCAAGGCAGAGGCTAAGGCAGAGATGGCAACAGACAAGCCAGCATACCATTCGACCATATCTCCTTTAACACCAAGTTCCTCAATGTAGAGGGCCATGAAAGGCATAACAATGGAGAAACTAGCTCCAGTAAAAAAGGTTCCTATCCATGCAATTTTAAGGTTACGTTGCCAATCAGTACTTTTAAGTTCTTTTTGGCGCAAACAATCATCTTCTTTCTAAAATTCACTATCCATTATACCACAATGGCTAGTTATGAGGAGCTCGTTAAATCATTTATTGCGCTCTTCACCTTCTCCTTCAAATCATCGAGACTACCGTTATTATCAAGAACCAAGCTGGCATAAGGCTTTTTCTCAGCTAAAGACATCTGACTATCAATACGCATCTTAGCTTCCTCAACACTTAAGTGATTACGTTTCATCAAGCGTTGGCACTGAATCTCCGGTGACACTGCCACCAACCAAATTTGATCAAACCAGTCCTGATACCCATTCTCAATAAGCAAGGGAATGTCCATGAAAAAAATATCTTCTTTCTTAGCTAAATAATCCTTTTGCGCTGCTAGTTCCTCTCGAATAATCGTCCCTTGAATCTCAGCAGACCGCTTTCTCATCTCCTCATTGGAAAAGATCAGTTGCCCTAGTTTAGGACGGTTCAATTCCCCATTAGGAAGAAGAATTTCCTCTCCCAACCAATCGAGTAAGGCACGGTACAAACGGCCCCCTTGAGCCTGCATGTCGTGTACAAGCTGATCAGCATCAACGACCTTGTAACCTGCCTCTTTAATCATTTCAACAACAGTAGATTTTCCTGAAGCAATACCACCTGTTAATCCAATAATCATCGTTTCTGACAATGAGGACACAAATGTGTTCCTCTCCCTCCTAACTTGATTTTCTCAATTGTGCTTGCGCAGCGTGGACAAGGCTGTCCCGTCTTTCCGTAAACCTGCAAATAGTTCTGCATGGTCCCATCCTCACCAAGGGCATTACGATAAGTCCTTATAGTTGAGCCACCTTTTTCAATTCCTAGCTGTAAAATAACAATCGTTTGATCATGGACTCGCTTCATGGCTGCCTTGCTGAGTTTCTTTGCTGGCGTCTCAGGATGAACCTTGGCTGCCCAAAGCACCTCATCAACATAGATATTGCCTAGACCAGCCACCAATTTCTGCTCCAAAAGGAGACTTTTAATGGGCTTTGCAGAGGTCATCAAGGCTCTCTCAAACGGGGCGTATTTAAAAGCCTTCTTAGTAGGCTCAGGACCAAGCTTTTTCTTTGTAAAATAAGCCTCCTCTTGATTTTTAGCCAATAAATCAAAGGTCCCAAACTTGCGGACGTCCTGATAAACAAGAGTCGAGCCATCATCTAAGATAAAGAAAAGATGGAAATGCTTATTAGCAGGGACCTGATCCGTAAACAAGAGGTATTTCCCTTCCATGCGCAAGTGGGAAATCATAATCAACTGTCCAAAATCAAAAATCAAGTACTTGCCTCTACGTCGCATGGCTTGAATAGTTTGGCCAGGTAAGTCATTCAAAAAACTATCGTAGGAGGTCTTAATCATTTTCGGAACCTTAACTTCAACAGACAAAATGGTCCGACCTACAACTAACCTTTCTAAACCTCGTCTAACAGTTTCTACCTCAGGTAACTCAGGCATCTGCTCCTCCTTCTAGCAAGAAAGCCGAGCAAGTGCCCAGCTTTTTAATATTCTTTTTCATTGTAACCAAAATCGGCCAAATCAAGTTTTTTATCACGCCAATTTTTCTTAACCTTAACCCAGGTTTCAAGGAAGACCTTGTCCCCAAGCATAACTTCAATATCTTTACGGGCAAGGGTACCAATCTTCTTGAGCATAGAACCTTGCTTACCAATGACAATGCCTTTTTGGCTGTCACGCTCAACCATGATCGTCGCACGAATATGAATCTTATCCGTGTCTTCATCACGCTTCATCTCATCAATGACAACAGCAACAGAGTGTGGAATTTCTTCACGTGTCAACTGAAGGACTTTTTCACGAATCATCTCCGATACCAAGAAACGCTCAGGGTGATCGGTGATTTGGTCCGCTGGGAAATATTGGAACCCTTCCTCAAGGTTATCACTCAAGACATCCACAAGATGAGAAACATTGTTCCCTTGGAGGGCAGATATCGGGATAATCTCCTTGAAATCCATTTGTGTACGGAAATCGTCAATCTGCTCTAGGAGCTGATCTGGATGAACCTTGTCAATCTTATTGATTACCAAGATAACTGGAACCTTAGCTTGTTTAAGACGTTCGATAATCATATTATCACCCTTACCACGGGGTTCATCCGCTGGTACCATAAAGAGGACGGTATCCACTTCACGAAGGGTTGAATAAGCAGATTCCACCATGAAATCTCCAAGAGCCGTCTTAGGCTTGTGAATCCCTGGGGTATCGATAAAGACAATCTGTTCCTTATCGGTTGTGTAAATCCCCATAATTTTATTACGGGTTGTTTGAGCCTTATCACTCATGATAGCAATTTTTTGCCCCATAACATGGTTCAAAAACGTTGATTTTCCTACATTAGGACGGCCAAGAATAGCCACAAATCCTGATTTAAATGTCATAAAACTTCTTTCCTATTTCCTTTTAATTGAAAATTAAGTGCCAAATTTTAGGTATAAAAACAATCATACCCGTAATGAGTGCATAACAAGAAACCACTAAAACAGCTCCTGCAGCCATATCCTTGGCATTTTTGGCTAGCATCGAAAAGTGATAATTACTGGCCAAATCGACAACATTTTCAATGGCAGAATTAACGATCTCTAGGGCAATTACGAGAAAAACTGCCATCAAAAGAAAGAGCCATTCTGTCGCAGACACACGAAAAATCAAGCCAGCCAATACCACCAAGATAGCTGAAACCAAATGCTTGCGCATGTTGCGTTCTTCTTTAAAAGCTGTGATAATTCCTGTTAGAGCAAACTCAAAACTAGCTGTAAATTCTCTGTTTTTCCACTTTTTTTGTGGGTTATTGTCGCGTAAGTCCATAAGCAGTCAAAATTTCTTCCTGTAATCCAAACATTTCCGCTTCTTCTTCTGGAGTATAATGGTCGTAGCCATTGATGTGAAGAAAACCGTGAACAGCCAAGAAGCCCATCTCACGCTCGAAACTATGACCATAATCCTCAGCTTGCTCATGAGCCTTATCAACAGAAATAAAGAGTTCACCGATATAACTATCAAACTCTCCCATCATTTCAGCTAATTCAGGATTTTCAGCCAACTCTTCCTCATCAAAGCTAATGTCTAATTCAGGCTTATACTCCAAACTAATAACATCAGTTGGACGGTCCGTATCACGATATTCCAGGTTTAGCTCGTGGCTACGTTCGTTGGTTACAAATGTAACCGCCATTTCTTTGTCTTCCTTGCCAAGTCTTTGTGCTGCAAAATCTAGCAACTCCAAGGTTTGTTCTTTTAATTTCTCAGAGACTTGTCCAGTCTCATCAATCATTTCAATATACATAAGATACTTTAGGAACGGCAATGCTCACTTCAAACATAGAACCGCTCGCTTCCTTTCACTAACTCATTAGCTTTTTTATACAAATACTCAAATACATAGAATACTAGCCCAGAGTATTTTTGGTCTAATATTAATCACCTCATTATACCATAAGGACACAGAAAAAGCAGACTTAAGGCTAATTGTCTGCTTTTTGTAGGACCTCTCTGGGAATCGCTTACTTATCTAAATTATCCTTAAGACGTTGAATGTGAATGGTTAAAAAGACTTGTTCGTCTAAACTTAGCTCAAAAGCATAACTTGTCTTGATATAGGTAGCAATCTTTTGGGTACAGATAAAGGACTCTGGATAATTTATCTTAACTTGTTCGTAAAGGAAAGCATCATTCTTGCCACCACTAACTCCACTCACAATACGTTGTGCTAGGTATTGGAGATGTGTCATAAAACGGTTATACGAGAAACTATCCTCATCCAAATCATAACCAAAATGAAGACGGACAATGTCACTAATCCCAACCACAATTTGAGTCATCTGCCGGTCTTTTTCATGGAGACCTGCATCTTTTTGTGCATTAACAAAATGTAAAGCGACAGAGGCAGCCTCATCATCTTCCAACTGGACTTCTAAATCCTTGGCAATCAAACGAAGGGCTTGTTTCCCAATTTCATACTCCCGAGGATAAAATTTTCGAACCTCCCAAGCCAGAGGATTCTGCAAAGAAATACCCTCTCTACTTCTTTCAATAGCGTAATGTAGGTGGTCTGCAAGGGCAATGAAAAATGAGGGATCAAACTTGGTTTGCAGAACAGCCTCAGCAAAAGTAAGGATATTCAGTCAAAACCACCCGTGAGAACAGGTGGCTTGCTCTTCGGCTGAAAGCCTCTGCTACCGGCCGAGGCCTAAAGGCCTACCGAATGGTTTCCCTTCAGCACCACCTTTGCTAGCTGACCCGTCTAGCGGGTCTCTTTAAGATTACTTTCTTTTATTCTTCTCACCTGTAAACGGATCATACTCCTCAAACAGACTAAGCTGATCTGCTACCACGTCTTCTTGTAATTGATTACGAATATATTCTTCAATTCGCTTCTGGTTTCGTCCAACCGTATCAACATAAAAGCCTCGACACCAAAATTTGCGATTCCCATATTTATACTTTAAATTAGCGTGTCGGT